>Ga0224511_10001025_pt1 | contig 15787 bp, 12 predicted proteins | sample SF_May12_sed_USG_2_FD_169988 | JGI IMG/M metagenome (GOLD analysis project Ga0224511, IMG submission 169988) | Sediment microbial communities from San Francisco Bay, California, United States - SF_May12_sed_USGS_8_1 | ecosystem: Environmental > Aquatic > Marine > Sediment | place: USA...
TACAACTGCTGAATTTGCAATCGCAACTTCAGAGAGCGGATTGGACACCAGCCACCTGAGGATGCATCAACGCATCCTGAACCTGTCATAACCCTCAATGAAGCTGGCTCTTTGCAAATGAAGGACGAAAATATAATGATGGATGCGCTTACCTAGATGGGTATACCTGGAGGGAAAATTTGGATGTTGTGTCAGTGATGTGACCGTGATTACGTGGGTGTGTATGTTTAAGACAATGCTGGGGACTGACATGTTTAGCTAGAATACTGATGAACAATGCAGAATGTTTACAATTACGCCCAGAGACAGTAGAAAATTTACAAACAGACGCATGCAGAAGGGGCTAATATGGGGAACGGTCATTCGCCCATAACTGCTCGAAAACTACCTACATGAGTCACAATCGTGAGAATGTTCATGCCGCTAATGTTCTCATGTATAGGCACAATGAAACAGTCATTGGTACGGTATGGCCTAGTGATGGGACACTTGCCTAAAGGGATGGATTAGCTTTTATCTGGGGCATAGTGGGAATTCTGGCATATCCTTTTTCAAATATTATGGCTATTAGTCACATCATTAGTGATCTAAATCCAGCTTTCACCGTTCAGCTCTCGTAGAGGCCTTGGTACTTTATAAGGTTCATTCTTCGGCTCAAAGAGGATCAGAAGCCGGACTTGCGCATAAACTGGTTACAGTGAGGTAGAGTTGTCCAAGTATCAGCTTCACTAGCAGCCACGGATGACCTTGACGGTTTGAAGTCAACGTGCTGGGATCCTAGGGGCCAGTCTACATGAAGTCTAGTTTAAATTTCACACCATGAGGTACCAACTACGAACTGATCTTAACATGCAGAGTTTCCAAGTGCCTACTGCAGGCTTAGACTGTAAAACCTGGCGACTGCAATAATTTGAGATGGGCAGCGCCACACAGCCAAATCCCAATCCTGTCATTTTGAAGATGATGCTGACCCGTAGACGGGGCAATTCAGTGCACGGAAAGGCTGATTTTGACATGAAATTTGCTTGCTTTGTGTATTATTTATATCGAATGGGGGTATTCGTCCATACATACATCTATGAAACTATAGGCCTATATATTTGGCCCCATATTGGGTATGGATCATTTTATAATATTATGCAGATCAGGTATAACGCAACACTGTTTGATTCACATGAGCAATGCTGGTTATCAACTTTGGTAAAGATGAGTTAACTTGATACCTGATAAATCACAGAGCGTGTCAACTGCATATGCCAGGTGTGTCATTTAAATTTTGCGCTGGCCACAGCATCTAGATTCACGCAGCAATGGCAAAAAATCTCCAATATGCAGTTTAATCGTCACTTTAATGGGTAGAGTTTTAAACACAAAGCACATCCAACTCTACCAATTTCAAACATGGGATTCAACCAACGATTTTACTTAACAGAGAAAGAAGAGACCTTGAGATCTGGAGCGGGTGTGTATGGCTGACCTCGTGTAGACGGTATGAAGCCGGGCTTGGAATGTTTGGAACCACATGAACAGAGTCATGTGAAATCAGTAAATAACAGCATGGATTTACGCCCCTCAGTCGCTCGCCTCGATTGAAGTGGTTGGGATTAGAACTCATATCGGTAAGCCAGATAGCTTAATCCTACGATTAAAGGTAAAAATAAACACCTTCACTGGACTATCAGAGATACTACATGGGCGGGTGGATCATAATTAGTTGTGATTAGCTGCAGATTTGCCAAACTAAAGTAGTTTGCCCCGGCGAGCCGAGCAGGATACGGCGGCTTGGTAATGGCAACAGTTTAACTGGAAGTTTATGCGAGACTGGGCAGTGATGAAATAAACAAAATATTTTACATGTCTGGCTCGTATAGAACAAACCTATGGAATGAATGGGTTTTTGGGTATCTCATTGGAAATGCAAATTGGCGATTTGTTTTTAGGTATATTTAAGACAAGTCGCATGCCTGCGGTTGATCCTAAGGTAATGTACAACTTCCGCCCACCCATTCATATCATCCATACGGCAGTTTGGGAATTGTTTGAGGTTAGCTATTGGCTAGCCGGAGTAAACAGATTTAGACCCTATTCCTTAGCCAACAGATGTGCCAGGAGTTTAGCGAGCCACCCAGTTTCAGGTTGTCTCTGCCTCCGCTTCCTCACTGTCACTGTCTTTCACTCTGTCATTTTCCGTTTGTAACTTCAGTTTCGCTATAATCTCTTTTGCCGGATTGAAGATACCGTTTGTTTGCAGTCCGCAGTTGAAGCATCGTTTACTCTTCTTGGCATAGTAATCCAGAGCGCACCTACAAGTAAAAATTAACAGTCACTGCTCAAACATACATGTACGTCAGTGATCACCCTGAAACGTTTGCAGTGCATCAATGCTCTACGGTGAATAGAACCACTCTCTGCCGCAGCAAAAAAAACCTAAGCTGAAATCTAGTTCATAATCAGAGAGATTCATGTCAGTGGTTAGGTATTAACATGAGGCTTGTTCATCCAGAGACCTCTGGTAAGTCGTTGACATCTCCATAGGAAATTGGTTTATACTCATCAATCATCAGTCAAACCTCAATCCTGGTTTGCTCACTGATCCACCAAGCTATACATAATATATACCGGTACTTTATGATATCACGGGATGTAAATTCGTCCAGTCCAATTAATTTAAATGCAGACGAATTTAATCGAGCCGCTTCTAAGAACAGTTCAGGAGCTTCAATTTGCCTAACTAAAGCATATCCTGTGCAATTAGGTTAAATGAACACATATGTGGGTCGAACTACTTTCCACGAAAAGCGGAAGCATGTTATACGAGGTATTCCGTGTCTAATAATTTGATATTGCGACACCTATTACAGCAGCAACTGACAAGACGAGGGGCTTACTTTTCACAGAAATAGTGCATGCATTTCGTGACAATCGGATCCTTGAACGTATCACGGCATATCACGCATTTGAAGGGCAACTCTTCCTCGTCAGAACTGATAACGTACTTGCTCATGTCTTCCTCCTACAAAATACAGCCGCATTTACCAGACATTTCTGCGGAGAGCTAAGGGCATCAACTGGGACATATGTGGTCAGCGGTTTTCGCGATCCCCCGCAGGGCGCTATAGAAGAGTACGGATTCCCGAGGGTAGCAGATAGGACCGCCGTATCGGCCAATTCCCACCACCACCAGGTGCTCGTTTAAAAACATTTGCATATTCCCAGTATAATTCGCATTAATAGTCTGTGCACGCGCCAACTCTTGTTGACAGCGACGATAGCGCAACGAAAAGACGGAATGCAGATCCCGCTGCACCCATGGCAAGCGTTCTATAGGTGCGTGGTGCACGAGGTACAAAAGTAAGCTATAAGCATTCAAACAATACTAGCCATGAAATTTATGTATCAAACCAAGGGGACTCAATGGCTCACTTGGAATGATTGATGCCTGCTTCACAGTAGCAAAAAGTATTATTAGATGTTTAAGAGGTGAGGGAGGATGACTGTGATTTATTACATCCGGGAGAATGCAGCACCAAGAGTCGCTTCCGAAAATTCAATCACTCTCAAGTGTCTTCCGTGGCTATTTTAGTTAGTCGATCGCGGAGTTTCCCTTCGCAGTGGAATGTGTGGGGGCGTCAGAGAAGGCCCTATTTCCCACAATGGTAGCCGGACTTTGGCGAGGCTCCAACTCTGTGAAGCATATCGGTGAATTGGAAGCAAAGCACAACTTTATTTCACAACACTTTTCCGGGGTAAATTCCCAGCAGGCCCCGCAGTGTTGCTCTATGCCAAACGTGCGGTTAGTTTGCTAAAGTCTGCTGTCCGTGGGGATGGAAAATAGGGGAACGTTCAACCTAAATTAGATGCAGAGCAAAACAGCCGTCTTTCCCCGAATTCGAATACCAGCAGTCTTTAATTATGCCTAATGCTGAGTGCATTGGGTTCTACGAATTCAAATTCGAAGATGGAATGTGGGTATGGGATCGATGGAGCAAACATACACGGATACAAGACCATTAACCAGAACAGACATGACCGCCATACTTGTTTTAGTCTTATTACATTCACATGAAAAGCTTGAAGCCTGTGAGCAAAGGGCTTGAAGTAGGTAGCACTGTCCACAGAAGTTAATCGCAAATTCAATGGGTAACTGAATATAAACTAGGCCAAATTGGGTTTACCTAACTAATTGAAATGGTGCACAGGCTCTCACAGTATGACCATTATCTCAACTCAGTTAGGAGCATGCTCTATACACGCTGCCGAAAATAACTGACAATGAGTGACCGAATACGATGCTGGGCAGAGATTTTAAAGAGAATAAGTAAATTCAAGAGGGGCTGCAAAGATTTCCAACAGCTTTCGCTGCAATTTTATGGCTGGTGTGCAACAAAACAGATGAGAAGTCTCATATAAGAGAAATAGCAATAGCTGGTACTTACCTCCGCTCCATTGGCCTCTTCTCGTTCCAGCTGCCAGCCATGCTTATAGTCTCCTCTGTCATGCATGAACTTACAAGAGTCACCGAACCCACAGAAACCAGTCTCCTTGTAATCTTTACAGACATCAGGCTGGTAGTCCCAGCGAACAGTCGCTCGCAGGTGAGCGGGGGCTCTCATCGGTCCTAGGAGCAGAAAAGTATCAAGGTCAGATTAACAGGTTTCTTCTTACCCCATGACAGAACTGTTAGGAGTGCTGCAGAAATTGGCCGAGTGAGTCTTTGACTCAGCGTCTTCCAGTATGAATCATTGGGGAGACTTTCTGCTTGCACCCTCATAGAGAAGGGACCTCTGTGGAAGGGCCTCCTGTATCGAATGTCGGGATTCGAATCCAACGAGGGTGTTGTGAATGACAAAAAATTTCCCCCCAAATTGGTAATCGAACCAGGCACTCCTGGTCCAAGGCCCAGTACAGTATCTATTCAGCCATCGCTTTGTCTAGAATTACAGGTGACAGACTAGGGATTCGAAAATGTAAATGGCACCTGGGAAAGAGATCCTTCAATGGTCTTCAAAGGTGAAACGATTAGCAAAGAGTAGAAAGGGTAAAGTTTACCTCAGTGTGTCTTGGGATGTGATGGTACAGCTTCTAGTGAAGCTGCAATGCCTGGTCAGAGTTGATATTGTGGAACTTAACTATGCCTAAGGCCGCCTCCATCTCACCCACTGACTCAGTAGGAAGCATTGTGAAATAAGACTGAGTAGGCAAACCCGGGGCTGGTATGAAAAGCACAAATCTTACCTTTTCTGTTAAAGCCACTGGCAGCATTCCCCTGGACTGTATCCTTTTTTTCTATGAACTGCTGGTATCCGGCTTGCCCTCTGTACAACTGAAACCACAAAAAAAGCAGAATTGTAGAAAAACACCACAGTGACTATTCGCCCTAAGAGAAAATAGGAATTTGGCTCATTTTAAATGCACGCGCTCTTGAGAATTCATGAGGAAAGCAATAGGAGACGACTCCAATTTAATTGGTGACAAATGTATGGGAACACGCTCTCAGTAGCTTCATTATACAAGTGCATGCAGGATCAAAACCCTCATTCTAAATGTAAAGCGAATGCATTATCAGCCTCTCTCAGCGGACACTGTTGCTGTCTCGATCACAATCACCAAATTCACTGCTTTTTCAAACGTTATATTATTACAGAGAAAGAAAATGAGGCTCTAACTAAAAGGAAAAGAACTAGGAAAATATCACACCTTATCATCTTCTTTGCCTTTAAGTTCCTTGTTTATCTGTAGTTGTCTCTCATAGACTGCTTGAGCGTCAGCTCCTATCTCTGTGTCAATCTCTTGAGTGGCAGTAGCACCCATGTCTTGTGGACCTTCAGGCACTGCTATCCTGTGGGTTTATAAATCTGAATCTTATATGTTACCGCGCAGTAGTCAACACAAAGAGTACAGGAGTACCCATGGCGTTGTGGCTTAAAAACTCGGCTCACGCCCAATGAGTTGTAGGTTCGAATCCCAGAACTTGTGTGACTCAACCCGTTTTGTTGGCATCTTTTGCTCACCTGCTCAAAAGCGCGACTGAAAAGTGCGATTTAAAAATTCATCTTCGTGGGCTGCGACTGAAATTGTTTTTGATCACGCGAACAGAATTTCCCAACTGGCGCGCTAATCTAGACAATGTCAAAATCGCAAAGATAGTGGGTTACTGCGTTCGAACAACGTACCGTGAACAAACATTCGACTCTAAGCAATGAGTTCATGTTGAGAGAGGGCAACTTTGATGTGATTGAAAATCCCACTGAACCCACTGGGTTTCTGACTGCGACCGTATGTTCGCGTGATTACGACCAAAACTTTTCCATTGCGACTGACCGAAATCACAGGTATACGCTTAATGCCTCTGCACAGGAATAATAACATGGAATAAAAGCGGATTATAAATTGTACGCAGAAAATACAGTCAGGGCAGGATCATCAATGCCTCATGAGCTTTGAAGAATGAGAAAGCAACTCTTTAATTACAGTCTCCATGGTAAGTAAATAGGCTGGAGAAGCTTGTCCGTTTTGGGATTTCGTTTTCCAAATGTTAAGGTCTTTTATTACAGGTTAAAGGTACCGAACTTGCAAATGAGCTCTCCTCTCCTCTGACCAACCTTTAATGAAGATACTAAAAGCACTAAACAAGACTACCAAACACGATGAACTTTTAATTCAACTGTTGTCTGATTTCTGATATTGAGACGGAGCGTCCTTCACTACGCCTATGACTTGAGTTTTACAAAGTGGAAAAACTTTGTCTCCACGACTCATAATCCTGGATTTCATTGGTTATAATCAGCGCTGGAATTTCCTGAGAGCAGACTGACAACATTTCACAGAGTCTAACCGCTTCCAGTGACAATGACCACTGCAGGAAATCTCATAGAGATGCGGAAATTGCTGACCTTTTACAATGCCAAAAATAAAAGATGAGGAGCTATAAAATTTGAATGAAGAGACAGTGAGCTTCTTAATGCAGATGGATGTGTGATGATATACGAGAGAAGATGTGGGGATGACTAACCGTTTGGATTGGTACGAATGGAGAGTCGTTTCCTCGTCATTACTGTCATCCGAGCTCCCTGATACATCTTTACGCAGTCTCTTCAGAGCTCTCAGACTAGTGGCTTGTTTTAAGGGATTCTTCAAATCAAACTTTTTGTCACGACGCACTACAGCTGACTCTTCCTCGCTTGCTGTTAAAAAGAGAGTTTCATAAATATGTCTGTTTATATGAAGTTGTAATCTGTGTTGTTTCTCTTTTTTAAGTGTGTGTATTTATTGCACTTCTTTATTTTTTTATTTTTATCATGGGGTCAAAAAGTTATTGTGCTATACTTGAAAAATATGTCCAAATAAATAAACAGAAGAGGCCTCCTTCTATTCACACGAAATAAAGTTTTCAGACTGAACAATCAAAAACTGAGAATAGCAGATCGACAGGGTCATCGTGTATGCAAGATAAGCTAAGGAAGTTTGCAATGTTAATATTGTACATCGGTCAGCCAACATGAGTCAAAGAACCTCTGTTAAAAGGAATAACAGTTTACAGCTAACAGTTTAACAGCTTGATCTGATTTCTGAGAAAATAGAAGAGATCAATGTAAAGAGCGCATGAAAGAATTGTGTTGATCTGAACCCAGAGTGATCTAAGCCCGAAGAGAGACATCTTACAAGTGATTAATGAAATCAGGTGGAACTCCACTGGGCACACAGGATGACGTGGGCCATAGCACCACACTGTCTACCGGAAATATCAATGCTGTCTTACAGTGACACTACAGGTCTGGTCTAGGATCTGACACTTGACAAGATTATCCCAATACACCAGTCACTTCTCTAGTCATTTGCCAGTCCGATGCAATAACAGCGAAGTGTATCTATCCCTCTATCTACTCACTGAATGAGTAAGCTAGCTAGCCACTACTTAGTAACTAAACGATGAAGTTGGTAACTTAATACTATTAGTTATAAATATTAGTACTAACTACATTTTTATGTAAGAGTTAGGCTTTCACTACTAGTAGTTCTAGTCTGGTGATCTGGGTGACTATTGTAATAATTGGGGTAGTGAGAAACCCCGGTACCCTCAAAACTATGTACCCAGTACTCTGGAACCCAGGTACCCCATACTGTCGAAACCATGCACCCTGTACCCTTAGCTTGAAACCATGTACCCTCGAAACCATGCACTTCGACCAGAAATTCAACAGAAAAAGTGGAATAACCCATCAATGTTTAAAAACTAAGATTAAATCTTTGACTTTTCAGCATAAAAATATGTTTATTGTTTCCACTTGCAATACCCAGGTTGAGACATGCTGACATGGTATTCTAATGTAAAGGAAGTTGGTTAAATTTTAAGTGATGAAAGTGGTGGAATTTATCCAATACGCTGTGCCTTAAATTGATTATTGAAATGGAAAACACAGAAGTGGTTCTATAGTTAGTCTCTCTCAGGTTATGTTATACGGAAACATAGGTTTTAGCTTAACTTTTGAACACTATTGGGGTTATTCCACTTTTTTGTCAAATTTATGATGGAGGTACATGGTATCTAAGGTACTGGGTACATAGTTTTGAGCTTGGGGTATATAGTACATGGTTTAAAGAGTACGGGGTACCTGGTTTCGAGAGTGCGGGTACATGGTTTCAGAGATATTAGGGTACGGTACATAGTTTCTCATTACCCTAATAATTGTAATTGGGACAATCACTAGGAGTAAGACTAGGAGTAGGAGTATGGAGTAAGCCAAAATCACTGAGTGACGGTGACTAGAGTCGGCTTGTGGACTGGTTTTTCTGTCCACGCATTACGCATGTCGTTACATTTCATTATCTTGCAACAACTGTCAAGCAATTATCCTCGTGGCTTTCTACTATGCCGGTTTTGCCTATTGCACAGCTGGTATTTATGTGTTTTCATGAGGTAGTTAGTTAGAATATAGGCATAGCGTTCTTACAATAAACTACTGATAGCTCAATGAAAGTCGGTCGTTGGAAAGTACGTGGCAGTGCATCGAAAACTACAAGTACAAGTTATTTTGGCAATAACATTAACAGCGGATATACAATAATGGCATCTGTAAAACTATCGGACATTATAAATAAATTAAATACGGGGACAACACATCTGGAGACTTTGCAGAGTGGTTAGAAAAAGCGGAATTTGCTGCAGCACTTCAGAAAGTGAGTGACTTGTAATCACTTCTGCCTTTGTTCCTGAATGGGCCGGCCTTTGCTGTGTACAACTACACTAACACTGTATAACTACAAGCAATTGAGATTTGAGTGGTGATGAGGAAGGTGATTATCATTGATCGCTGCTTGAGAAGATAAAAGCAGCATGACTGAAACTAAGACAAAGACTAATACTGTAAGAGACCGAGAGTTAGACTGAGACTGGGAATGACTCGGTGTCGGTCGCTGAGAGTGAGAGAGCTAGTGCCTCACAGTCACTGCGTGACACTGTGACTCATTGACTGTGACCGCGAGTGTGACACTGACTGTGCGGACTGAGACGACAAATGTGGAGGGTATTCCAAATGAAAAGAACTTCATCTCATACATTCGCTGCTGGTTTCTTTCCTGCGGCTCTGTTGCTGGCGTCTTTTTCCTCTCTTAAAAGAAAACGAACAGACGGGCTGTATCGCACCCTCATTGTCGCTCATCGTTTAAAATGAAAGAAAACTATAATTTTGACTTTTTCATTGAGAAGAGATACACCTGGACACCCTTGTGTTTAGAGGTAGGGAATTATGGCGGCTTTAACAATTACGGAATCCCTCAAGCGGGCTCGATACAGGGCCGAATATACTGTATATTTTTTCAAATAGGGTTGATTAATCGGTGATATGCCACCATATACATTTAATCAAGCCAGATAGTCATCGCTCTGAATAGCGAGGGTTGGATACTTGAAAATAAGGCCGCTAGTATTATTAAAGTTATCTTCTAACTTCATGGCTAGTAGTAGAATATAACTATCCGTGTATAACCTTTCCCTGGCACCATCACCCGCCATATGCCGAAGACCTAAGTCACCTGGTTACATATCATCAGTTATCCTCCCCATAGATAAATTTAGATAATTTAGCTTGTCCTCCCCTTTGGGAGCAAGCGCCTAAGATAGCTGTGCTATTTATTTAGCATCAAAATTGCTTTTCATTATATTACAAAACTGCATTCAAAGGTCAGTGTAAAATTTGAGGTGGGGGATTGCAGTAAGATAACAGTTCCGTTACTACCGTTCAATGGTAGATATGGGTACCCTACAGAGCAGTGACATATGTCGCTGTGCAGACTTATAGTGGGTTTTACTTTACACAACAGTGGCTCGGTAAGCGGCAAGCAGACCAGAAAATGGCGGTGTTGGGGTGTTTACCTGAGCGGCACCACTGTCAGTGCCGTTGTCTGACTGTCTATGCTGCTCGAATGGACACCAACTTTTGCTGTAGAGCTGTAGAGCCAGCCCACAGCAGCTAACAGATAAAGTCGGCACTTCGTCCTGTCTATTCAGCAGGCAATAAACTTGATCTTGGCTGTTCACATGATTTGCTTCTTGAAGATGCCCTTGGTAGCTAGGCCGTATATGTATCGATGCAGACACCGTCCAGAAGACGCCACAGATTCCTCGTACCATCACCTAACTAGTAGATCGCCAGCCTCTGCATCACCCATCACATACTTTTCATGTCATGAGCAAAAGGACTGAAACGAAAAACCGCAATTTGGCAAACGCGGCTCTTTTTGGAATTGGAACCGACTCAGTCAAACAATGGTGAGCTGAAACCCCTTCAATTGAAAGTAAATACCAATTCAGGGGAAATTAAGCTAATCTTTCAATAAACTTTAAAACAAAAATTCTTCCCAAATGGTAATTGAAGAGGCATACCGATCCAGTTTCGAGGGTTTTGATATTGTTAGAGATCACTCCTAGACTAACATGAAAATCGATCAACCTCTGCGAAATACCTTCAAAAGTAGACAACTCCGAATCTTAATTTTCTTCAGGCAGGAATCAGGCCTCAGACTTATAAGGATGGGGCAAGTCCCCGAGTTAAACAAAAAAGAAAAATATAACACAAGGGACCGAAAAACTTTGCTCGCTGCCCTGAACTATACCTGATAAATGAGCACATCTGCAAAGCAATTCGCTAAATTTATCAATTGATCTACCAATCATTAACATCCTTATCATCGTGTTTCAAACATTTCAAAGGAAGTGCAACTCCCTCCTAACAAGGAAGTGAGACAGTACAAAGCCTGTGGACCTGGGCATGATATGATGTTATACACATCACGCATATATTTCACATACCAGCGGATTCCATGCAAGTAAGAGCAACCATGTTGCCTTCATCTCTCTGATGAAGAGGTTCTAATGATCAGCACACTCTACACAGCATATGCCCATTCAGATAAATCTGTTCTAAGTGCAAAAAGTGAGTATCCCTTTTTCTCTGTGACATAATGGTAAAACATAATGGGTTGTACGCAGCAGTCAGCAGTACAGTCTGAATGGTAACTCAGGATCACACCCAGAGTGACAGTTGGTCAGTCTGTTGATTGATCAGTCGTTGTGCATTTAGACAATTTTTTAGTGGTGATATATGATGGTGATGTGTGGTGATATGTAACGTGTGAACAATCAACGACAATGTTGAAGAAGCATGTGGTAGCAGACAGAGGCTATGCGAGACAAAACTGAAAAATGAAACCCAACAGACATTTGAGCTTACTTCTGTCAAATGATCAATGAATCTATTTCATCCGCTGCACTGACATCTACTGGGGACGTGGTCTGGATGAATGAGTTAACTATGCTGGCTCATGACACACCAGATTTTATCAACCGGTAAGCATCATGCTTTTATGCTGACATTACGCTGCAGGTTATTTCTCTGCTGAAATGTAAATAAAACACCCATCAGCGCTGTAAAGACTAATGGTAATCTTTCAATAATCTTCCATTGTAGCAGAGAAGAGCTATATACGACATAATCATGATGCGAATGACAAACAGATTAAAATCTAACCCAGATGCATTGCACTTTTGTGGAAGCCTCTATGTCAGCCGTTGTATGGATCCTTTAGAGCCATACATGGTATGCTGTCTTGGGCACCGTCAAAAAGGGTCAATTATAGTTACCCACGAGCGAGGCGGCTTCGGCCTGAGGTGATCCCAGTTGGCAGCAAGACCGACAATGCAACTGGGTTTGTTGGAACTTAACTGTAAAATCTTTACTTTGATACCACAAATAAAATCTCCATTTGTGTGTTTCGCAGTCTGGCTAATTCTACACATTGTCTACCCATTTGAATGTTACGCACTCATCAACGGCTGGCCGATCCAGTAATGGGAGCAATTACTTAAATTTCACAATGGTTCACAATGGGTTTTCTGAACTACCAATCCAGATTCGTCTATGCTGGTGCTATGAGCAAAAATACGACCTCACCTTTTCTACCTAGGCAACACTACTCAGCTATAGTATAACATTTGAATACATGTGGCGGGATGGGGGCTATACCAGCCATCTGCTCTATGATTACTAGTTATAACTTTACCTCTGGCAACCTCCTAGACACTTGCAGGACGGGAGGTGTACCAGCAAAGATAGTAATAAAGTCTTGGGGCAGAAGTGAGAAAAGGGTTTGCGTCAAATCATGCCACTGAGCTGGGGGTATGAGTGAAAGGATAACTTATATGTACCGCTTATCTTTCTCAGTTTGCGTATAAATGTCATCAACAGGTCTACACACTGTACACTATATATCGGTAAACACATTCCTGAAAAATTCTGTGTTTGCGCGATACACTGAACTTCTGTTGTACGTACATAGTTGTCACGAGTTCTACAACATATAGGATGTCTCTGAGATTTACGGTTGAGGTATGCTAGTCATTGTTGCATTGCAGTGGTGTGATCTCGCTGCTGTATATCCCTGTTGGTATAGGAGTATATGTATAGGCAGTCATACGTCACATTCATTCCAGGCACTCTACCAAACAACCCTGTGGGTCACCCATAGGTCCATACTCAGTGCTGTCTTAACCCTCTCCCCTCTACATGTAGTTATTCTATCGGTTAAATGGGTGACTCACTTTCACAGTCACACAATTTGTTTTTGGGACCGCCCACCCACCGCAGCTACACTAGAAGTGGATGGGTTCATTCGTGTTAGGGCTAGCAATTAGTTGCTAGGACACCATATGCACCGGTGCTGATCGGAATCATAAGCATATTACGTAACGTTTGAGCTATTGATTGCATCGATAATTTCTGATCATATCACTGGCTTAGCCAAGTGACCTGGATCTTCGGCATGGCCTCGAGTTATCGAAGAGCCGGGTCACCTGACTAGTGTGAAGTCACCAAGTTCGCAGTTGTCCTTCCATGCATCTCGATTATACACAAAAGGGATTCCGCGATTAGAAATTAGTTTTCGACGTCTTGATAATTTTAACAGCAGAACTGAAATTGTTCCGAAGTATATTTGCTTCTTTAATTGTTAAAATAAAATTAATATGATTTAACTGTCAAATATGGGCTATCATTGGCCAACCTGACCAATACAGCAAACTTTTCAATTTCAAAGTGATGTACTGTAGCCTCAAAACTTATTGTTTATATGTATCATGGCTGCAAAGAATCCCACCTCGGATCCACATTACTCAAGAAGATTGGATCGAAGCCTCGAGAATGAGGATAGCAATGTGGCTCGGCTGTCAGAAGAAGATAGGCGAAAGATATATGGGTTAAGAAGCGCGTTCGAAAACACCCTAAGCAAACTACACAAACTGGAGGAAAGCAACAATGAAAAGTAACCGCGTGCCCGGCGTTTGACTGATCACTGAACTTGATCATGATGACTGAACTCCAGATGGTCATTCTTTTTTATTTAATTCAAAATCAAATCTTTGAGTAGTTTAACTCTTCGGGTGTTATTCGATTCACCCAGTATTCAAGGTTTGGTAGTTTAAAACATCATTGCACTATCAGGACTTACATCCACCCAAAAAAAGAAATTCAGTCACTGCCGATTGGTAATGGGTGGCTCACAGTCACTCACCTCAGTCGGTGAGTCAGTCACTGACTCACTCACTCACTGACTCAGTGACTGAGTCAGTCAGTGACTTTGAGCCTCCAATGGGAGTGACTCAGTCATTGATTGCCTAGTTGACTGTCCGTACAGGGCATGTTGAGCTAGGTTTGAACTTCCTACTAGGCTACTTGCTTGGGATTTGTTGCATCAAGTGACGTAAGAATAATAATGTTTTCTTGTGATGTTCTGATACACGCCTTCACCGGTGTATCTAGGACTCTGAAAAGAGTCAGAGTGGGATCCGCTACTGTGAGATTTTATGTGTCCACACCATGTAGTAAATGCTGAAGTATATTACTCATGAAGTGCTTCTAATACATCCTCATACCAGCTCAGGTACACATTTAGTACGATAATTCCCATGTATGTTACATAGCTATCTTGTTCTACCCAGGGATCTGACAGTGGAGAGGGAGAGAGAGTTGCGAAGGAACTTGGAAGAGAAGTTAATGGAGGTAAATCTGGTGGATATGTACGGAGATCCAGCTGTAACTGAGGAACTCAATGAGAGGTTACCCAGGGCAGCGCAGCAGAGACTCTACTCTTCCCTCAGCCCCAAAAAAAGGTGAGAGCAAATACGTGACCATATTTATCCAGGACTACCCGCTCAGTCTTTGTAGCTTGATCGAGTGGAGTTTCAGTTAGCTCAAAATTTAATCCTGTAAATAGTTTAAGACTTGGTTATCAGTTGCTGGTCAACTTTTATTAACAATGACATTATCTCAAAAGGATATCTGAAATCTTGGGAAACTCGTTCTACTGATTGGCACAGTATCAACTTTTCAGACCATCTTATGCTTATATCGGACCTCCTGCGCTTAACAGTAGCGCTAATGGCGTTATATACCAATGTGCCTGGCTCTCTTGAACTAAACCGCTGTTTTGATGAAATCTGGTTGTGAAGGCAGGGGACTGGTCCTGGGATTGAGCGATGCTGGCCTCTGTTGGGTTGCTCGATTTGATGTGAAAAGGTATAATTTTATAATAGCACTACCTCCTTTAAATGATCTCTTCTGTTGAAACAACGAATGTTAAAACGACGTCCAGTATTAAAACCTTTTAACATTTGTCGGCACATTGTCAGCACAATGTTAGTACTGCCAACAAGCGTTCAAATGATTTTGAAATTTTCCATTTCAACAGCTTCCTTTTCAAAACACCTGTGCCGTAGCTGACTCGTTATCACACTAAGTCCTTCAACTTCATTCAACTTTTTTGCTGTTTATGCTTCACATTATTCTTTTCTATCTGGGAGTTTATATCGTATTCAGCAGGGAGACTTTGTTGCAATTCATGGGTGAATTAAGGCAGGAGGCTCTTCCTGCTACCTCCATTGACACGTTTAGTAAATTATTGATACATTTGTCGACAGTAGAAAGTCGAGAAAGGCTCGGGTGAGAAGTGATGATGAATCTGAGGAGGAAGATGATGAGCCTAAGCGACGAAACCACTCGTTTCCCCACTACTACGGTTCACCATATCCACAAGGTAAGTCTTTACCAGATCCACAAGGTAAGTCTTTACTGTATCCACAAGGTAGGTCTTTATCATATCCACAAGGTAAGTCTTTACCATATCCACAAGGTAAGTCTTTACCATATCCACAAGGTAAGTCTTTACCATATCCACAAGGTAAGTCTTTAACATATCCACAAGGTAAGTTTTTACCATATCCACAAGGTAAGTCTTT
>Ga0224511_10001026_pt1 | contig 15786 bp, 18 predicted proteins | sample SF_May12_sed_USG_2_FD_169988 | JGI IMG/M metagenome (GOLD analysis project Ga0224511, IMG submission 169988) | Sediment microbial communities from San Francisco Bay, California, United States - SF_May12_sed_USGS_8_1 | ecosystem: Environmental > Aquatic > Marine > Sediment | place: USA...
ATCAAATTAGCCACTACTGGCGGGCCCAATACCATAATCGTGGAAAATTTGATTAACATGGAAAGAACTATCTCAATAGGGTGAAAGCGCGCACCGGTTGTTACATCGTAATCGAGATCGGCATGATGTACCCTGTGTAATCGCCAAAGGGTGGGTACGGCATGCACCAGCACATGTTGCAAATAAATTACAAAATCCATCACCACTACGGAAAGAACAACGGCTATAGCCCAAGGGATCTGATAAACATTGAACAGACCCCAATTCTCCTGGGTCGCCAGAGCAGCCAAGCCGACAGCTGCGACAGGGAAAACTAAGCGCAGGATAAAGCTGTTCAGAAATACCAAACCCAGGTTATTGGCCCAACGCACGACCTTTGAGACAGTAAGTGCTCGCCGGGGCGCCGCGATTTCCCACAATGCCATGACAGCAAACACGCCAAGAAAAAAGCCAAGGCGAATTGCTATTTCATGGCCCATTACGAAGTCATTGATATTCATTGAGCGCGCTCCCCGCTTAACCCGCCATTGCCTTGGACCGCTTGAATGCTATAATATTTATTATCAACTATTCAAGTGATTACTTGAATATTAAGAATAGGAGAGGTATCTTCCATTGTCAAGACAGGGTTTTAAGCATCAACTCTTTGAGCAGTTTGCCCGCATAGGCAAGGCGTTAAGCAATGCTAACCGATTGGAATTATTAGAGTTTCTCGCCCAAGGCGAGCGCAGTGTGGAATCCCTGGCAAAAGCAACCAAATTAACCGTCGCCAATACCTCCCAGCACCTACAACAGCTGCGGCAGGCCGGATTGGTCACGACACGAAAACAGGGGCTCCGGGTCTATTATCAGCTGGCAGGTGACGAGGTCATACAACTTCTGGGCATATTACGCAATGTCGCTGAGGGCCACCTCGCTGAGGTTGAGCGGTTAGTAAGCACTTACCTTACTGTTAAAGACAAACTGGAACCCATACCGGCACAGGAATTGTTGGAACGTGCGCGCAACGGAATGGTGACGGTGCTCGATGTGCGCCCGGAAGAGGAATATTCTGCCGGACACGTGCCCGGCGCCATCAACGTGCCGCTGGCCCAACTTGAAAAACAGCTGGATCGTTTTGGTGACGGCAAAGAAATCGTTGCTTATTGCCGGGGCCCGCACTGCATCCTGGCATTTGAAGCTGTAGCAAAACTCCGCAGCCACGGAATTAAGGCCAGAAGACTTGAAAATGGCTACCCCGAGTGGAAGGCCATGGGCCTTCCTACCGAGCAATGACATAAGCCGTACAATATAAGTCTCCAGTTATACTCTATATAAGCTCAATCACCCACTTGCTTACCAGTCCGGTAGCATCGGCACACTGGTGTTTTCTTGCCTTTTCAAATTCGGAATACTGTGCCGGATCCCACATGTTATAGGTTCTGCCTGTAAACTGTCGCTGAAGCTCTTGGCAGGTTACTCCGCCAAAGCGTTTTTGAAACCTGTCAACGAGCTCTTTACCAAACTTGAAGTTATTAATAAATTTTCCTTTTTCAAGCTTACTTCTATCTCGCCCACGTTTACAGCTAAGCGCCAGTAAACCACCAGTTAGTGCGCCGCAGGTACCCAGTCCTACCAGCCCGCCGCCGCCAGACAATCCATGACTGGCTTTAATGGTCTCATCTGTTACATAGCCTATAGTTTCTTTAATTGTGGCTAAAACACATTGCGGGCAACATCCATACTGCAATTCATAATCAAATGCCTTTTTATAGGCAACTTCCGCAAGCAACAATTTATCCATAATACACCTCTGCCCTTAGCATTCACGAACTTCTGACATACCAATTATGATTGGTTCCTAGCCTAGGTCACAGGAGGCTTATTGAAAATGATATAGATCAATACGGGCTTGTTACAGAAAAAACATTTTTCTCGATAGAAGTATTACCGCAATAACAATGATTGCTCCCAGGATCTGTTGCATGGCGGCAGGGGAAAATCTTGAGGAACCCATAAAAGAGCCGATAAACCCGCCCGACAACACAGCAATAATCAATGGAATGATTTCTGTTAGATCAATGGGATTATGCTGGATACGCGCTGCAAGCCCTGATAAGGAATTTACCCAAACAAATATAGCACCACAAGCAGCAGCTTCTTTTTCGGTACCGAGCCCAAGTATAATGATGAGAGGTACGAGATAAATTCCCCCACCAATACCAACAATGCCGGCCACAAGACCCAAGACAGAACCTACTAACAATGCAACCGATATCTTCTGACTCTGGGTTAAATCGAGTCGCAGCGATACACTTTTCCAGAAATAGATTCGAAGGATAACGATTACCAGTGATAATAACAGTAACCACTGAAATATTTCTACTCCTACTTTCAGTAACCCCCCCACGTATGCCATAGGAATGGATGAAACAAAAAATGGCAGTATTAATCGTAATCTTCCGTGTCTTTTTCGCAGAAAATTAAAGCTGCCAATGGTTGTGACAAGTAAATTTAACGTGAGGGAAATAACCGGAACAACAAGATAATTGATACCAAATATTGTCATTAACGCGACATAAGATGATCCACCACCCAAGCCAACAGATGAATAAGCCAATGCCACAATAAAAAATAGCACTGCCAGAATATCAAAGGATATTGCGAGATCTTCCATTTAGTTCAGGTTATCTTATAAAACAAAAAAGCCCCGGTATTGTAGCATCCGAGGCTTTGTTTTTTAATTATTGGAAATAAACGACAGATCGATATTGGCTACTGACAGACCTCGGCATTTAACAGTGATGGAACCGGCTCGAGAGAGGGCTTACCCAGGGTGTCAATACCATGACGTCGAGGCGCAACATTGCAACCGGCAGCATCGGCCTCGTAATCCATCTGATACACGGAGCCTGCCATAGGAATAAAACTGATACGTATGGAGCATCGTAGGCGACGATTGTCATGGAGATACACGCCCTGAAACTGTGTCGACATGCGTCGGCCAAAAGGAACACCTACTTCTACAGAACTACCGGCACTGGTCATCACCGGTGGCCTGTTTTTTATTAACTCATTACAGCTTTCTCCCTCATACACCTTGACCTGTAAGGTCTCTATTAACATTCCACCTTTTACACCAACCTTGACTTTCACTTCATTGGCTGGTGTTGTCGGCCCGCTTGCGCAACCGGAAATCATCATTCCAAAAATTAAAAAGATACTCAGATATTTTAAAGGCATCTCGGTTCTCCCCGTGACAATACTATATACATAGCTCACTCACCCGTAAAATCAAATACTGGCTGATCCACCCCCCCAATACTGAAAAAACTTAGCGCGTCAAGGCTGCGCCCTCGCCCCGTGGATCACTGGCCGATTCAAATTTGCGGTCTTTCTTTCGCAGCATAACAACCTGCATATTGCCATAACCATCATGGACCTGTAGATCATGCCCCAATTTTTCCAAATACCTGATATCCGCATCGGAAAACGCTCCCGCCTCGTAAAAGACCTGATCCGGCATATATTGATGGTGAAAACGTGGCAAGGCTACCCATTCCCCCGGTCCGCCCCGCTTGTCCGCCACTTCCAGTGCCGCCAGCAACACCATGGTAATTATCCGGCTACCACCTGGTGTTCCCATCACAACAATACTATCAGGCGTTTCCAGAAATGTTGGTGTCATACTGGAGAGTGGCCGCTTCCCAGGTTCAATAGCATTTGCTTCATTGCCGATAAGACCATAGACGTTAGCCACACCCGGCTTTATCGAAAAATCATCCATCTCGTTGTTTAACACAACACCCGTACCCGGAGGCATAAATCCTGATCCAAAAGGATAATTTATGCTTAAGGTTGCGGCGACCCGGTTTCCTTCGCTGTCAATTACCGAAAAATGACTGGTGTCAATGCCTTGGGCACCCGTAACCCGGGCCGGCAATGTTTCGCTAGATAATGCCCGGTTCAGGTTAATAATCTTTCGTAACCGGTCTGCATGAGCGAGAGATAGTAACTTGACGGTATCAACACTGACGAAATCTGGATCGCCAAGATAACTGGCGCGATCATGATAAGCGAGACGCATGGCTTCAATAATCAAATGAGCGCGCTGATAAGAAGTCAGGGTGGACAATTCAAAACCACTTAATATATTGAACATCTCCATCAATACCAATCCGCCCGAAGATGGCAGAGCGGCAGCGGTAATTTTCAGATTGCGATAACTTCCAGTAACCGGCTGACGCTCAACAATTTTGTAATCCTTTAAATCCTGAAGACGCCAAATACCTCCGGCACGCCTGACACCGGATACGAGCTTCCTGGCGACCTCTCCATCGTAGAAGCCTTTATGACCATTTCTCGACAGCAACTTTAAGGTTTGGGCTAAATCTTTTTGACGGATCACCGCCCCTGTGTCCGGGACCTCACCATTAATTAAAAACACCTTGGCCGCCTCGGGAAACTGTTGCAATACCGCCTGCCGGAGCATGGTCATTTTCTGATATCGGGGGCTCACCTTAAACCCGTTCTCGGCATAACGAATTGCCGGCGCAAGCGTTACTGATAGCGGCAGTCTTCCATAGCGCTGCGCAATATGTACTAGCGCTGCTGGTTCTCCTGGGATAGCAGCCGCCAATGGGCCATTCAGGGAGGCATGGGCGATGGGTTCGCCCTGTTTATTTAAATACATACTCTTTGTCGACCTGGCTGGCGCAGTTTCACGACCGTCCACCATCACCTCAAAACCATCTTTTGCCCGGTGTAACAACCAGAATCCCCCACCACCCAGACCGGACCCCGAAGGCTCTACAACTGCCAATGCTGCGGAAATCGCTACCGCTGCGTCAAAGGCATTGCCCCCCTTTTGTAACACCTCATAACCTGCCTGTGTTGCCAAAGGATGAGCGGAGGCGATACCCGCTTTCGGCAGTTCCTGTTCGGCCGAAAGCGCGGGTGCTCCAGCTATTAGACTGGAAATACAAAAAAGACACAGGATCAGGTTGCTTAATTGTCTCATTTTTATTTATGTAAAATAAAAAAGGTGGCCTAGGCCACCTGGGTTCCAAACCGGAAAATATTATGCCGATTCATTGATGAGTTTTTCGTACTTAGCCTGGAGCTCTTCTTTGGTTTCCTCCCGGTTCGGATCGGGAATGATACAATCCACAGGACAGACGTCCACACACTGGGATGTCTCATAGTGGCCGACACACTCCGTGCAGAGATTGGGGTCAATAACATAGATCTCTTCACCTTGCGAGATGGCTCCATTAGGGCATTCAGGTTCACAGACATCGCAATTGATGCATTCATCGGTAATAGTTAACGCCATGCAAATACCTTATTAAAACTCTGGGAAGAATTACGATATATTAGCCTATTTTTTCTGCCAGCGCAGCGACAACACGAGAGTCCACAAATTCTCTAACGTCTCCCCCCAGCAGTGCAATCTCCTTGACCAGCGAGGCAGAGATAAAAGTGTCCCGCTCCGAAGGTGTCATAAAAACAGTTTCGATATCCTCAGCCAAGCGGCGATTCATACCTGCCATCTGAAATTCGTATTCAAAATCGGACACCGCGCGTAACCCACGCAAAATGACCTGGGCACCATGCTCCCGAACGCAATCCACCAGCAAATTATTAAACCCTGTGACCTTTACGCCTTTGACATCTGCGAGCACCTCCCTGGCCATATTGACACGCTCCTCTAAAGAGAATAGCGGTTTTTTTTCGGGGTTGGCGGCAACAGCCACGACTACACCGCTAAACAGGCGGCAGGCCCGGCGCACCAGATCAGAATGGCCGTTGGTTATCGGATCAAAAGTACCCGGATAAAGCACCACAGTTGTCATAATTAAAACCCTGAACTAAATTTTTCTTGCAAGATGATACCCTACCTGACCGGCAACTTTACTGCGAATCAGCTCCCAGTCATCAGGTATGGGTAGCTGGTCCAAATGACCGGGAGCCTCAATATAAATCAATGAGCCTGGCTTTAACCATCCCCTCTCATTCAATAAAAGCGCGCACTTGGCAATCAAATCACTCTTGAATGGTGGATCAAGAAATACAATATCAAAAGGCCTGGCTGGTCCCAACAAATAATCCACCACATTAGTCTGAATCACTTCCGCGTCCTGAGCATCCAGGCGCATCACATTACTTCGCAGCATTTTTACGGCTTCGGGGGCCTGCTCCACCATTACTGCTGAGTTCGCCCCTTGAGATAGTGCTTCCAGACATAGGCTTCCTGTTCCCGCCGTCACGTCGAGACACCTGGCGCCTGGCAACCAGGGTCGCAACCAATTAAAAATGGTCTCCCTGATCCGGTTGGGCGTCGGCCGCAAGCCGTCATGGATAACTACGGGCAGCTTCCTGTTCCGCCACTTTCCACCGATAATGCGAATGAACCCCGGGTAGCGCCCGACCCCGAGTTTGCTTTCGTTTTTTTTATTTACGGCCATCACCAACAGTCACGATGATCATTTTGTCGGGCTGTAGTCTACGCCGAAAGGCGTCCTTGATTTGCTCTACCGTAACGGACTCAATGCGATCATTAAATTCATCCAGATAGGTCAGAGGTAAATCATAGAACCCTATTACCGTAAGATAACCGGAGATACTTTTATTGCTGTCAATTCGCAAAGGAAATCCACCGGTCAAATGCTTTTTGGCCGCGACCAATTCGGCTTCTGTCGGACCTTTGTCAATAAACTGCTGCAATTCTTTTTGCAATAGCAATAAGGCCTTATCACGCTGACTCTCACGAGTCTGCATACCCATGGTAAAGAGTCCACGTTCTTTCAATGGCGAAAAATAACTGTAAACACTGTATGCCAAGCCCTGCTTTTCCCTGATCTCCTCTGCTAGCCTAGACACCAGTCCTCCGCCGCCCAATATATAGTTGCCCACAAACAACGGGAAATAATCAGGGTCGTTCCGAATTACACCGGGCTGGCCAAGCTGAATATGGCTCTGGGTTGACGGAAATGAAATATGTCTCTGTATTGACTTCTTTGGCATCTCTACCGGAATAATGGCAGGCGCTTTCTCTCCTTTCGGCAAGTCTCCTACCAAAGTGACGGCCAGGCGCCTGGCCTTACTGGTAGTCAAATCGCCGACAATTGTCATCTTGGTATTACTGCCAACGTAAAACTGGCGGTAGAATTTTTCCAGGGCTTCCGGTGTCATTGCTCTAACACTGACGGCATCACCAATAGGCTCGCTCGCATAAGGATGATCCCCGTACACGAGTTGGTTAAACACCCTGTCGGCAATATCGCCTGGCGACTGCTCGCGCTGCTTCAGCACTACCAGCGTCCTCTGCTTTTCTCTTTCCAGACTGGGTCCGGGAAAAGAAGGCTGCATTAACACTTCCTTAAACACGTCCATAGCAGGAGTCAAATATCGGGTATCAGAAAGCGATCGGATTCCCAGTACCGCCATATCCTGATTAACCGAGGCCCCAAATTCAACACCCAGTGACTCGAACGCCGTGGCAATTTCCTGAGCATTGCGTTTTTGGGTTCCCTCCTCCAGCATGCCAGCAGTCATGGATGCCAGTCCCTTCATGTCGATCGGGTCCCGTGCACTACCCGCGTCAACCACAAGCTTTATCTGCACAATGGGTAAATCATGGCTGGAAACAAAATATACTCCTACACCATTTTCCAGCTCCCAATACTCAATCTTCGGTGTCGCTTCGGCCCAGGAACTCCACCCAAACACTAAACATAAACCCATCAGCTGTTTAATGAGCCCCATGACCACCTCCTTTTCCTGCAGCGTTGGCTGACTTTTTATTGATGGGTAATGGATTAAGTACAGTCCTGGTTAAATTTGTCTTAACCAAATACTCCCTGGCTACCTCTCTTACTTGTTCTGCCGTAACCGATTGCAATCGTTTCACATAATCCTTTAATAATCGGTGATCCAGGCCCACTGTCTCCAGCTGGCCAATACGCATGGCTTGGTAAAATACTGAGTCTCTACCAAATACGTCACCCGCAACAACCTGCGCCTTGACCCGATCCAGCTCATCCTCATCAACCAGGCTTGTTTTCACTTTTTCTATTTGTTGATAAATAGCCTGCTCTAGCTCGCTCACTGTATGTCCTCTTGCCGGCGTTCCATCAAACAGAAATAGTGTCGGTGCTCTCGCTACCGAACTGTAATCAGCGCCAACAGATGTCGCGAGCTGCTGACCACGCACAATATCCCGTGTAAATCGGGAGCTGGTACCGCCATCAAGCACCCCTGCGAGTATTGTTAGCGCCGGAGTTTTCCAGTCATTTTTATCACTGCTGGCATTAGGTACATGGTAACCAAGTAACAGATAGGGTATCTCTGCCGGCACACTCACTTCACTGTAACGAGGCTCTGTTTGCGCTGGTTCTATTGGCAGATTTCTCTTTTGCACAGCCCTGGGTTTGATCTCCCCAAAATATTTCTCGGCCAGCGCAAAAACCTCGCGCGGCAGAACATCACCCACAACCACAAGCGTGGCGTTATTTGGCGCATACCATTTTCCATACCATTCCTTTAAATCAGCCAACTCGAGCGCTTCCAGATCCTTCATCCAGCCTATAATAGGATCTTTATAAGGATGCACAGAATAGGCTGTTGTCATGAATTTTTCATATGTCAGGGATTGCGGACTATCTTCGGTACGAAGCCTGCGCTCCTCAATTACAACATCGCGTTCTTTCTGAAAATCCTGCTCTCTGAGTACCAAATTGTGCATACGATCGGCCTCCAGCTCAAAAGCAATGGGCAAACGCGATTTTTCCAGTTGCTGAAAGTAGGCCGTATAATCACTTCCCGTAAACGCGTTTTCCCTGCCTCCATTTTCGGCAATAATTCGGGAAAACTCACCAGGTCCGTACCGTTTTGTACCCTTGAACATCATATGTTCCAATACATGGGAGATACCAGTCAGACCCTCAGGCTCATCAATGGCTCCAATCTTGTACCATATCTGAGACACAACCACAGGGGACCGGTGGTCTTCCTGAACAATCACTTTGAGGCCATTTTCCAGGGTCATTTCATGGACGGGGTCTTTGCAGGCTCCTGACAATACAGCTAGAAGCGACAAAATCAGCATTTTTAAATACAGCTTCATATACTTCCTTTAATCTCACTATGGGCGGATGGTAGGATACCCGAGTTCACACCGATGTAGAAACAGACATGACACAAACCAACGAAAATATAAATAAAGACTCCGAAAAATCGGGTTGGTTCGACCGGCTGGGAAATCGCCTGAGCGCCACGCGCAATTCCTTCGGGCGCGGCCTGAATCGGCTGTTACTGGGAAAACACGCACTTGATAAGGAATTGCTTGAGGAGATCGAAGATATCTTGTTGACCGCCGACGTTGGGATCGAGGTGACCCAATTTCTCATTGATTCTATTACAGAACGCATTTCACACAAACAGCTTAATGATAGCCGGGCTGTATTAGCGCTGATAAAACAGCAGTTGCTGGATATATTATCCCCGGTTGCCATACCACTGATAATTCCGAAACAGGGCGCACCTTATGTCATCATGGTAGTTGGCGTAAATGGGGTTGGTAAAACCACCACAATCGGCAAGCTTGCACACCAACTGAAACAACACGGGCATAAAGTCATGCTCGCTGCCGGTGATACGTTTCGCGCCGCTGCCGTGGAACAGTTACAAAAATGGGGTGAACGAAATGGTCTTGCTGTCATTGCACAACCTACAGGGTCAGATTCAGCATCGGTCGCCCATGACGCCATGGAAGCGGCGCATGCCAAAAAATGCGATGTTCTAATTATAGATACTGCCGGTCGACAGCATATCAAGACCGACCTGATGCAGGAGCTGGAAAAAATTAAACGCGTTGTCACTAAATTAGACAGGCATGCTCCCCATGAAGTGCTTCTGGTACTGGATGCCGGAACTGGTCAGAATGCGCTGTCTCAGCTGGAAAACTTCGACAAGGCGGTTGGTGTCACCGGGCTATGTCTTACAAAGCTGGATGGCACCGCCAAAGGCGGTATTATTATTGCCATCGCCAAGAAAACTGGGGTACCAGTCAGATATATTGGTGTTGGGGAAGCTATTGATGACCTTAGGCCGTTTAATGCTGAAGAATATTTACAGGCCTTGTTTGATGAAAACGGAACCAAATAACTTTACCAATGATTGAATTCAGTCACGTTAGCAAACGTTACCTGGGAGGTTACGACGCGCTCAAAAATATCACGTTCCGAATTGACGCAGGGGAAATGGTTTTTGTCACCGGCCATTCTGGTGCAGGAAAAAGCACCCTGCTTAAACTCATAACGCTTATTGAACGACCCAGCCGAGGCCAGTGTATTGTCAATAATAAAAACCTATTGAAAATCCCTAAACGGCGTATACCCTATCATAGGCGCGATATAGGCATCGTATTTCAAGATCATAAACTGCTAATGGATCGAACGGTTTTCGATAACGTAGCATTACCACTGGTAGTATCCGGCTGTAGCTACAGGGATATAGGCCGCCGGGTCAATGCAGCTCTAGAGAAGGTCGGTCTACTGGATAAATCGAAGCTGCTACCTATTGTATTATCTGGCGGCGAACAACAGCGTGTGGGTATCGCCAGAGCAGTAGTCAATAAGCCACCTTTATTGCTGGCTGATGAGCCTACTGGAAATCTGGATGAGGCGCTATCCGATGAGATCATGGATCTGTTTCTGGATTTTAATGACCATGGCGTTACCGTAATTGTCGCAACCCACGACCTGAGACAATTGCGAAGATTGCGAAAAAGAGTTCTTCAGTTACAGCAGGGCGAAATAGTCAACGACAAGGCCCCTATACCATGAAGAATTATTTCCTAAGGCACTTCCAGGTACTGTTTTTTTCGCTCGGACAACTGGCCAAGAGCCCTGTTGCTTCGCTAATGACCATTGGTGTTATCGGAATCACATTAGCACTGCCCAGTGGCCTCTATTTGCTTATCGACAATGTTCAGCGCCTAAGCGTGGGGTGGAACAGTAATACCCAGATCTCGGTATTTATTAAAAAAGAGACCAGCGAAGCAGAGGTCAATAAACTCGTAAAAAAACTGAAATCAAATCCGGCAATCTCCTCAGTCCAGTTTATTTCCTCCCAGCAGGCACTGGCCGAGTTCAAAGAACTCTCTGCCTTTGGAGATGTCTTGAACTCCCTGGATCATAACCCCCTGCCCGACGTGCTGCTGGTGGAGCCCAAAAAGTCAATTACTGAACACGAGGATCTTAAAAAACTGGTTGCCGGTATCGCGGGTCATTCAGAAGTGGACATAGCACAGCTGGATCTTCAATGGGTACGCCGGTTTCACGCAGCGCTCAATATTGTCCAACGCGGCATACTGCTTCTCGCCTCCTTGCTCGGCCTGGCCGTACTACTCACTATTAGCAACACCATTCGATTGGCAATACTAAACCGGCGGCAGGAAATCGAAATCACCAAACTGATCGGTGGCACAGATAGTTTTATACGGCGGCCATTTCTCTACTCCGGGTGGCTTCAGGGGATGTTTGGCGCCATACTGGCCTGGCTGTTAATTCACATTAGCCTTCTGGTATTGGCTGGACCCGTGGGTGAACTGACACATCTGTACGCCAGCGAATTCCGCATTCAAGGAATGGGTGCGGCAAATAGCCTGTCTCTCGTGGCCATGGGTGGAGTATTAGGCTGGCTGGGGTCCAGGCTGGCAGTCGGGAGGCATTTACGTGAAATTGAACCACGCTAATCAGTCGCGCCATTGTGTTCCTATCCGCCGAATTTTCCAGGATATAGTATTTTTCTCCTATTTATCAGTATGTTGTCGAGGCTCCCAGGTTTCATTTTGCCCGGTCTGTAAGGGGAACTTTTAACGCTATTGGCACTCTCAGGGACTGAGTGCTAAAATTCTAGCCATATTAGAGATCCCTAATGAAGGGGGAGATTACGACCAATGACACAGAACTACCCATTAGCCATTAACCTGGGCACCGAAGCCGGCCTGGCGACCTACATCCAGGCTGTTAATAACATTCCTGTTTTGAGCGCCGAAGAGGAACAAAAGCTGGCCAGACTCTATCATCATGAAGGTGACCTGGATGCGGCTCGCCAATTGATCCTGTCGCAGCTCCACGCCGTGGTTCGAACAGCCCGCAGATTCAAGGGCTACGGATTGCCAATGGCTGATCTGATTCAGGAAGGCAACATCGGCTTGATGAAGGCGGTTAAAAATTTTGATCCTGCCCACGGCGTACGCCTGGTGTCTTTCGCTATCCACTGGATCAAGGCGGAAATGTATGACTTCATTTTACGTAACTGGCGTATTGTCAAAGTTGCGACCACCAAGGCACAACGCAAACTATTCTTTAATCTGCGAAAGTCGCGCGCGCATATCGGCTGGTTGTCCCAGGACGAAGTCAAGGAACTAGCCACCAATCTGGACGTATCGGAAAAAACCGTTCTGGAAATGGAGTCACGCCTAAGTGGCACCGACGTTTCCTTTGACGCCACCGACCAGGATGATGAAGATGAGTTTCATGCTGTGCCAGCAGGCTATTTACAGGATATGCGCTACAACCCGGAAACCTTACTCAGCGCATCTGACCAGGACAGCAATCGGCATGATCAAGTGGTATCTGCGCTGGCCTCACTGGATGAACGCAGCCGCGATATTATTCAGAGGCGATGGCTGGACGAGGGTAATAAGCCGACGCTGCATGATCTTGCTGCAAAGTACAACGTGTCGGCGGAACGTATTCGCCAGATAGAGAAAAAGGCGCTGTCTTCCATGAAGGGGGTCTTGCTTGCCTAAGGCTCTGAATACCGAGTAGGTTAAAGGCCTCCGTTTGGAGGCCTTTTTATTTTCACTGAAAGTTGTTATTCCGATAACAGCAACCGAAAGTCACTGACCATGTCCTCCATAGGCATACCCTCTTTCATATAGAGTCTGAGCCTGCCTTTTCTGTCAATAGCAAACACACCGCCCGGATGTGAGATAATCCGCTGGTTATTTTCATCAGGCTGTTTTTCCACATAGACCTTGAAATTACGCACGACTTCGTTAATCTTTTCCCTCTCCCCGGTTAGTCCAATAAAGGTGGGGTCAAATTTTGGCAAGAACTCCGACAGCTGGCTGACCGTGTCATATTCCGGATCCACAGTAATAAATAATACTTGCAGCTCGTCGGCGGAAGACCCCAGTTGCTCCCGTATCCTGGCCAAGGTCGCCAAAACCGGCGAACAAATATGGGGGCAATGCGTATAACCAAAAAATATAGCTACCACTCGACCCTTATAATTGCTCAGCCCCGCTGACTTATTGTTGTGATCGACGAGCTGGAATTGAATATTCCAGTCTACATGGGACAGGTTTGCCGCCTTAAATTCTGGCGCCCTCTGTGTGCATGCTGACAGGCCAACAAACAGGAACAAAGAAGCCAGAGCTAATTTAATATAATGCGGACTGCAATGCCTCACTGATGAATACCCGGTAGTGATCCAGTAGCAACAATCCAAACAACAACGCAAGGTACTGGATTGAGTAGGTAAATAGTTTTCTCGATAATTTATCGCTATAATTGCGATATAACTTCCATGCATAATAGAGGAATATTGTGTTCAAAATCAGTACGCCTGATAAATACAAATAGCCGGCCATATGGGTGGCAAAAGGCAACACAGTTATGGCAACCAGAAGAATCGTATAAAGTAAGATATGCAACCGTGTAAATTGACTACCATGAGTCACAGGCAACATGGGAATGTTGACCTTGGCATATTCTTTTTCTCTATATAGAGCCAGAGCCCAGAAATGCGGTGGCGTCCAAACAAATATTATTAGAAACAATAATAATGAATGAGCAGTCACCTCTCCTGTAACAGCAGCCCATCCCAGCACCGGTGGTGCTGCACCCGCCGCACCGCCTATTACGATATTCTGTGGCGTAGCCCGCTTCAGGTACATGGTATAAATCACGGAATAACCAATAAGAGACAGAAAAGTCAGCACAGCGGTTAGCATATTCACCCAGATCAGGAGAATCCCCATGGAAATTACCCCCAGGACCACAGCAAAACTTATTGCCTCAACTGAACTAAGTTCTCCGCGAGGAAGTGGTCGATGCTGTGTGCGTGCCATTATAGCATCGGCCTTCTGGTCCAGGACGTGATTCAAACTTGCGGCAGAACCGGCAGCCAGCCCGATTCCCAGAGTCGCCAGGATCAGAATATTAATCGGTACAGCGCCGGGCGTGGACAAGAACATACCGACAATAGCGGTAAAGACAATCAACGCCACTACCCTGGGTTTGGTCAGTGACAGATACTCTCGAAACAGCGCCCATAGCTGTCGCTTCCGAGAGTCGACGTTTACACCCAATTCTTCCATTCCTTATCCAGCAACCTGGTTGCGCGTTAAACGGCTGGCCATCCTACTCAATTTGATGGGTAACAGCCAGAAAAAAGTCTGTAAAAATGTCATGTATCAGCCGACCCGCGACACCCTCAATAATCTGGCCAAATCTTTGTGCATTTTGGAGGCATCCGCATCAGCTGGGTAGCGTAAAATTAAATTGCCCAGCGGATCAACCAGGTAAATCCGGTTGGCGTCCTCCAGGGGCGTCTCGCCATTATGGCTAAAATCATTCAGCAAAGAAACGATACCGGTTTGCGGCCCTACTACGATCTTTAGATCCCGGTCACTGGTCAGAAAATCGGGTAACGGCTGATTACCGAAATTCCTCCCGGCTAATACTAATATTCTTTGAATCCTGTCCTGGTTTTTCGCCTGAGCAATTTGCAGTCGTTTCATTTTATCCATATTCGCGAGACATGCCTGGTTACAGCCGGCATCGGAAAAGGCAATCAACAGCCACTTGTGATGCAACTGTTTTAACGATACGGTTTCGCCAGATTGCAAAGAAAGTGTTGCTTCCTTAAGTGGCAGAGCCGGCTGCACCAATTCTCCATAGTTACCGAATTGATCAGGCTTCCATCCCATCTTATTCAGACCATAGGCAAGCGCAACTGGCAATATACATACAGCTGCGATTAATATCAGCGTTGTACGATTTTTTCTTCTCGACTCTTCATTGATATTGCTATTTTCTGTGGTCACCTGAAACCTCTACTTAACAATTTTGCTGGCCGCATCGCGGAAGTTAAAAAACAGAACAATAATCAGCAGAGCGATGGCCAATGAAAACCATTGGAAGGCATAACCCTGATGCACGGCAATACCGGTATCCAGTCTCTGCCACTCTCGCTCAAACCCCCCGACCTGGCTATCAGGATCGAGCAATAGCACTACTGGTTGAATGGCAAATGGTACCCGTTCCTGATATCGCTCCAACTCCAGATATTGCCATACCGGATACCACGGTTGATCAGTACGATCCGCCGGTCCTAAGTGAAACCCTCCCTTCAGGGGAACAGTGGCCAGTCCCGTTATTGTAACAACACCGGACGGCGTTTGGATAACCGGAAGATCCGTTCTGGATTTCCCCAAGGGAATCCAGCCCCGGTTAATGAGTATGCGTGTGTCACCGCCGCCAATCTTGACAGGTGTCAGCACATGGTAGCCTGCCTGACCTCTGTGCACCTATTGTCCAGCAAAATCTGAAATTCTGAATCGTACTCACCCGTCACTATTACACGGTAAAACCGTAACGCCTCCACCGGCTGCGGCTGGGCTGTTATTCGTATGGCCTCATCATTGGCTCTCCGATCGTATTCTTCCTGCAGATCGCGTTTCTCCTTCGCTCTGTCCAGTTGCCAAAATCCCAACGCAACCAATACGGG
>Ga0224511_10001027_pt1 | contig 15783 bp, 4 predicted proteins | sample SF_May12_sed_USG_2_FD_169988 | JGI IMG/M metagenome (GOLD analysis project Ga0224511, IMG submission 169988) | Sediment microbial communities from San Francisco Bay, California, United States - SF_May12_sed_USGS_8_1 | ecosystem: Environmental > Aquatic > Marine > Sediment | place: USA...
TTACTTACGAGCAGAAAAACCTGGGCAACACCATCAAAATATGGTTTATTTTCGCCATTTTGATCATAAACGGATTTTCGCTTCACTTACGGCTCACATACTGATGCAGTACGTTGCGCCCCCTGTTAAAGCTAGAATAAAACATGCGAATGGGCTTTTGTTATGGTCTTTGTCATGTGAAACACAATTGTAACGTTAGTGGTTCAATTGTAATTCAACGGATATCTTAATGAAGGGAAAGCGGATATATTTAATGTCTATTAAACCATATAAGCTCTACTGTAACAATAATGCACGTAGGTAGAACAACACATTAGTTTCATGCACATACTGGTAAAACTGACTAATTGAATTGATTTTTCAATTACAAATTAAACTAAGCTAACTGTTTCTCTCATCTTGTGGTTTGATTTCGTCGATTGTCAAGAAAGAAACTTCGACATTAAACTAAACAAAAAACATGCAACAGAGTTTAAAAACAAACGGTTGAACAGAAAAAAAATTGACACTCACATGAGCTGTAACTACGTTATAGATCATTGGTAATCTTGTTTTCCCGCGTGCTGTAATTGGCCAACAAAATAACATAATTATCATAGTTTATTTCACTAGTGTGATAATATGTGTTCAACATGACGACACATGTTTTCATGTAATAGTATGGGCCACATCTTCCATCGTTGTATTTTTTTCAAAAAGGTCCATAATTATATATGTACTTTCTTTTCTATTTTCATATTTTTGAGTAAACGCATAGAAGACCGTCTCGTAATTTATTATATCGTGTAGATAACCCTTAACGTTTACAACAAAGAACACGCTTTAAAAATACATCAGCACTACAGGAACATGAACGTTTACATAGCACGTAAAATATAAACAATTTTGGTTAAAAATGCTTTTTGATGACAAATTCAAATCTTTTTATGCCCTTCTTTGTCATCGCCAAGTCGTATTCCGGATAAAAAAGCTGATCCAGCTAATGTCCTGTTTAAGCCTGTGTCTTGAAACAATTATGTGTCTTGCATACAAAAACATTGTTTGCGTGTCTAAATTAATGGAGAAAATTGGTGTGTACAATTTAAATAAGATATGAATACTGATAATATTTAATTATGAATGAAATTGATACAAAGTATGATAATTGCTTTCTTAGACAGAGCCAAGTTTAAGAGTATCATGACAAAGTGGCCGTTACAAAACAAACCGCACAACACGACACACACAAAAACAAAGTCAAGTCATATGTGATTGTTCACGTCATTGTTTAGACTTATTTTGTTAGCCACAATCAGGAAGAGAAAAAATGATTTTGCTAGAAAACTGCAGATTTACAAAATACAACATCGATCCATGCCATTATTTAAAAACAAAAACAAATTTATTAATAACAATGGTCTAGTGTTTACCAGTTTTGTCGTATCAGGGGAATCCTGCGAAAACTATTTCACTTTATATTGGAAGTGACCTATGATAAATATTGTTTAGTGTACGTGCTTGGTGAATCTAGGGAACACAAAGAATAAAACAACAACAACACGGGCTTCAAGACAACCCGATAACCACTCTGTAAAATAGCTACCAATTGTATGCAAAAAAGAAGAACTCGTTAAGCATGTATTATGTGTCGTTTTACTATCTTTCCTTCAAAGAGAATTACAACGCGTTTACCGTCATTTTCTAAAAGCATTAGAACTAGATAATATCGATACAATTAGGAGAAAGGTTAAAAAACCATGGCAACATTCGTTCTCCACTTAGTTAAAAACTATCAATGTTTGACTTAGAACATGCATGTGCAAATAAAAGTCATTACGAGATGACCATTCATCGATTCATGAGACAACACTTACAACAGGCCACCTTGTTATAACGTGTGAAGTAAGGTGTGACATGCACTGTCTTTAGCATGATGTATCAGACAGATATGTCAAAATACAATTTTTTTTCATTAAAAGATCAAATGGAATCGTTTTGTTTTAACCATAGCATCTTCTTTACACTCACTTTAGAATGGATTTATGTCAGTTTGACGTACAAGGCAACGAGTTGCGAGTTGCCTATACTAAAACAATTTAGAAAATAATAAAGAAGATGTTATGGTTATACCAGAAACGATTCCATTTGATCTTTAAATAAACGGGAAAAAATGTATTTTTACATATCTGTCTGATACATCATGCTAAAGACAGTGCATGTCACACCTTACTTCATAGGTTGTAACATTTCTCTCAAGGTGGCCTGCTGTAAGTGTTGTCTTATAAATCGATGAATGGTCATCTCGTAATGACTTTTAAATTGCACATATATGAGCTAAGCCAAACATTCATAGTTTTTGACATAAAGGAGAACGAATGTTGCCATGGTATTTTTGTAGCCGCCTTTGCAAAGTTGCACCTCCTAAATTTTGGACAAAGACCTGGGGCTAATTAGACACATACATCTTAGTGGTACCATTTTTTTTTATATGTAAACGATTGAACAAGAAATAAAACGATCATTATCGTATCGTGTAATGTATGGCAACCACAATAAATATCAAGGTGGTTTTGATAATAAAATGAATTAAGCATATCAAATATTAATGTCGGTTAAAGAGGTTTTTTTGCAATTTAAATATAATTTATCATTACAAATGTCAGTATGAAATATATGTTGACTATATTGACAGTTCACAAAAACTTGCAAACGGGTTTGCACCCTAGACCATGTTAATACAAACCTAATTCCATAACGCCAACGAATATTAATATTAAGTATGATACAGCGACTATATTAAAAGAAAATAAAATCAATCTAGATTCGTATTTTATAAACAAAACAATTAAACCTTTGAACTTCAAAAAACGGTTATAATAAGATGTCTTAAGAAGAAAACTTCGTTTGTAAGTACGATGTAAATGCTTTATAAATCGTTGTAGAAAGCACACTTAAAGTAGTTAAGGCATGTCACTGTTACATGCTTGAGGCAATGCTTCTTCATTGAGTAGATGCAGTTAATTATAGAATAGAATAAGCATTGACAATTTAGATGCAAGTATGCATTATGTCTTAGTAACTTTCTGTGACCACATATATTAACTTACTGTAGTTTACGAACAAAATTACATGTTTACAGATACATAAAATATATGTATACTGCAATACTGTCCATTACGCGTTTGTTAAAGTTGGATTCCTCGTTTCTAACCGGGTTATACGCACCATCGTTTTAATAAAAAACAAATGAATGGAAGTCAACCAATTAACATTTTACCCATTGTATATACAACCAACACAGGTTAACGTTGCCCACTGGACACATCTATAATGAAATGTCGTCATGTTGAACAACTTATGTACTGGTGGAATTCACATTCATTTTTGGACGATGATTGATGATTATCTCCGTGACTTTTTTCTTAAAACTCCTAACGCCATATATGAAAGCTTTAATGGTTCCAACTTTGCGGCTTTTAAAAACATAATGATAATAGTTCGGAGAACCACTCTATTCTGATTAAAGCAGATACATTTAGAAACAGCGTGTCATTGATCTACCGAATACATTAATGGATTTAATATTCATGACATCTACCACAAAGACATAATGACTTCATAATCATTCACGACACATAGTTAGAGTACATATTGTAGTCAGATCATTTTTCTTTCATTCAAATCTGTTAAAGAGTAGGCGTATTGTGTAATTATTGTTTTGTCTGAAAATACCTGCGCCACCGCGTTATATCACGAAAGCCTTACGTCAGTACATATAACGGATGTTTATGATACACTGGAAGGAAGGTAGGGATACAGACATTTGGCTCTCTTAAGTAAATACATTTTTACCGATTGTATTTTTTCGGTTTACAACATTCTTTATTTGAACATCTCTTTAATTTATATTATTCCCAAATGAAGAATAAACACACACTGCACATTTTGAAAATGATATACACAAACACAGACATACATTTACATGAACAGTGTAAAAGATACATGACAAATTGTTTCAATAATGTACCTTATCGAACACAAAAAAAAACTACAATCACCGACTTTTCAAACATGTGACGGTTTTGGCAAGAACACAATATGCAGATTCAGCTGTTAATTTCTGTTTTCTCTTTTTGTTCCTTGAAACAAAGTCGTATAGTTCTCGTGTTAGATGAACGGTTGGCGAAATAATTAGACGATTTATTTGATATCGTGTAATTGTTGCCTCGTCATATACCATTTAAGTTCAGAACACCATATAACATCATGATATCATATATAGATGTTACTTTGTAAAAAAAAACTACGTTGATGCTATTAATGTGTCTGCATCTTGCGACCAGATTTGTTTAAACTCTGTTTTAACCCTAATTCTGCTATTTTGCACTATAAGACAAAGGGAAAATTAAATTGAATGTATCTAAATTTGGTTTAGACTCGAACTCACCTGTGGTTATTAAAGAGAACTTCCACTGTACTTGCGCCAACGCAATATTAGTAAATTTGATACAGCAACTCTATTTCTAGAATTTCTAATTTGATTTTGTATCGTATTTTATGAATAGAATATTAAACCTTATTTAAAGTTAAGATTGCAAAACAACGTATGTTTTGAAAGGTGAATGTACGTCTTTATACCTATAAAATGATTTTACAAACACAAATACTTGTAGCATGTCTCGGCCAGCGTTTATCTACTTGAGTACAATTTATGTACAGTATAATTAAAAATAAAGAATCATTTTACATATGCAGAAAATCACTGGACATGGTTTGTATTCTTTCTATGTTGCGGTTTAGATTATACTTAATTAAGGCACCGACGGCATTTTGCGTATGACACATAGCTAGCGTCTTGCGTTTACATACAATGGAATAATTGTCTTAAGTACGTATAAGCAGTTGTACTGTCCTTTTGAACAAACATGTTGAACGCCATATGTTGTAAAATAGGGATTGTGTCAATTTAACAGTAATATATTAAGAGATTCAAAATCTTAATAAATGTTATTTATTTTGTTATGGCGAAAATGCCATTAGTTGATTAGTTTTTTGGAGAAAACAAAACGTAAGGTATACACCAGTCTATGTCGAGTCAAATGAGAATAAATTCAAAAATAGTATAATAAAAAGCGGTGTTAAAATGTAGATGATTTGTAAATTAAACTTATTATGGTGTTCATGTTCATTTGTGATAGGTTCATACGGACTAAACCTATTCTACATAAACGTTATATACAGACAAGGTCTTATACATACGGATCTTATTCCCAATAACCCTTTGGCAATGTATACCGTATCGTTAAGGAAATGTCGACTTACATTTAATGTTCATTAGCATTATAAGCTCTGCGGCGAGATTGCGTCGTTGTTTTTATAGCTATCTCGAATTATCTGCAATTACGTAGACAAGCAATTAGAAACTAGAAGCGAAGCGTAAATACTAGAACAACAGAACTGCAGGCATGTAAAAATCATTGTAGAAAATACGAGCTGAACATACATACTGCTCTGAGTTACCTTTCTTATAATTATGTTTGATTCATCTGTACATTTTTCATTTTTATTGTTTTCGTAAAGCCCCTGTCACACCAAACGGCGATATGGGGTGCCGCGAAATATGCCTAAAACATCAACTTTGCTAGGTACAGCGTGCACACAACGTCCTTACAGCGCCCCTAAAGCGTCCACACGACGTTCCCACAGCGTCCTTACAGCGTTCATGAAGCGCGAAAGAAGTTGCTGCAGCGGGCTCACGGTGCACATACAGCGTTCTAATGGCACTCATAGCAGTTTTTTTACTTCTTTTTATATATATTTTGTGCAACACATGTTTGCGTCTATAGCGACCTATTTAGACTGTTCGAAGCGATTCGTCATTGTATACATTGTATTCATTGTAACAGTTAAATTAACCTGAATTATTGTTTTATAAATTATATAAAATTGCCGACCTTAAAAGCGCAAAGCTCCAGACATATGCCAATTATTGATATATCACATTCGGCTTAAAGTGCACATATTAGCTTTGATAAAATCACTTACGTTGCATTTTTTATCATTATCTCGTATTGTCTAATTACAATAAAGGAAAACAGGTATAATTGTAAAATACATTTTTGTATGAACTGACTTTGATTATTCCATAACTGATCATTTACAATTGGAAGTAATTTTAAAAGTATAAGTGTCAAAAACCTTTTTGCAATATTGGTCAGTTGGTAAAACCGCCCCTCTGGTGGGAGTTGTGTAGACCCGCATATTTTTCTAGTACATACACTATTGTTTAGGAATCTGGTTGTCAAACAGAAATCCGCCGCTGGATAAAGGTGCAACGTTTCCTTGGGAATCCAGGTTATTTTAATGAACGACTCCAATGCATTTTTGTGCGATTTCTTGTTTATATATTTATCGTAATTAACCCATGAAATAACAAAAAGCAAAATGAAAATCTTTAGCAGGTTTCGAACCCATGTTATCATTATTCGCAGCCCCAAACTTTAACCATTTCCCCACACATAAGCTTTATTGTTTGGGCAAAGTTAACATACATTTTTTTAAATATGCTTTTGTTATGTTTTTTCTGTACTTGTAAATCTGCAACACATACATAACAGTAAAGTATTTAAACAATCTAGAATCAATCAGTAATTAATCATCATCATCATTTGCAATAATGATATCATCATGTCTTTCTAGTGCAAATTTCTCACTTTGACTACATAATGTGAATGCTTTAATGAGGCAATTTTTGTGGCTTTTTTACATAATGATAATATTTCTGAGAACCACTCAATATTGATTTGGGAAGACATTTAGACATATCGCGACATTATTCTATCGCTACCTTATACGTTAACAGCTTTTATTTTTATCTACAAAACATTAACAACCCACAGAAACGACATAATTACTTTATAATCATTCTCTACACATAGTTGGATGAGATTTTGTAGTAAGTATGGCTTCAAAACCAATACGCTTAAGTGAATGCATACTGTTTCAAAAATGCTTTGGCAAACAAAACAAAAGAACAAAATACGCAGATTCATATAACAATTTCCTCTTTTAATTTCTATTCTTAATACAACGACGTGGTTTGCATTGAAAAAAAACGTCTTTGATCATGCTTGTTTTAAAGTTACGGAGACAGTGTCGTTTTCAAAAACAGTAATTTAAATATACTGCCTTAAAATGGTGTTTGTTTTATTAAACGTCGATTGTCAACAGTGATTTGGTGGTAAGTTCACTTAACAGCGTCCCTAGGTTAACCGGCATGTGTCTTTACTTTTAGTTTCCTCACCTGAGCTGTCTGTGACGGAACCAGTTTTAGCGCTAAAACTAAAATCATCAAATAATCAAAGAGAAGGAGTGCCGGTTATCACCAACTCATCACCATCAGATTAGGAGTCCAATAGTTTAACAACTGACCCTAAATGGGGGGATTGAATTATGTTTTCAAATTAGATTTTCGCTTTCGATGTTATAATTTATTTATATTTTTATGTGGGTCATCAAGGAAGTATCTTAAAACAACAGTTATGCATTGAAAAGGGTAAATTTGGTAACGCATTTCATAAAACAGTTCAATAGCAAAATACTGAGCAAGGCCGTTAAGTATGTTTTTGTGTCGTTAAGATTGATCTTGCAATAAAATGCTTACAACAAGTTTTATTTCCTTCTTTTAAAGATGATTACGACGAGCTCAATGTCTAAAAGCATTTCTAACAGATACAAGCGATACATTAGGAGGAATGTTAAGAACAAAACGCAGCACAACTTATTTCTGCTTAAATGTGTTGCAAAATACAACAATTTAACTCATAAAATGCAATGTAGTCATAAATAAGATTTACATATTCATCGTTATATACGAACACACCGACTGCAGACAACCGTGTGAGAAACTGTACCTTGTCTTGTTTAAGGTTTGAAAGCGCCGTAATAGTACACATGTATGTTGTAGGAGAAATATTTGTTTTGTTGAAAAAGTCAAATGGCATCGTATTTCTTATTAATCTCAACTTGTCGTGTTGCCCCACATTAACAAATACTTTATGCCTTAGCCAGTTTGGCGTAACAGCCACATGGGTGCGTTTTTTCCCATTAAACTATTAGTTTCTGAATCGAATCTAGCATGACTGTGTCAATGATCTTCATGCCGTCATTGCAAATTAGGAAATTCTAGACAGTAGGTAAAGCTGTGTTTTAATGACGCAAGCAATTTCTTTGGTACCATTTATCATTACACATGACGTACCATTTCAAATATTAAAGGCAATTTATAGCAACCATATATATAAGTATGGTTGAGTATTAAGAATAAACTTAAGACTGTGAAATATGCTTGTCTAAGCCTTTTGCCAAATAATGACTTTTTGTCATTTACTTTATATCTATGTCAGATATGTGGAACATTTTATCTATCAATTTAACTTGTTTTATACATTAAGGATTCCAATATTAATAATATTGAATTTGTAATACACAACATACGGGTGTAAATAAGCAAAGCAATTACTTTGTGGATATTGTATTAGTAATGAATATTAACGAAATACAATACTAGAACAGCGATAGAAATGGTAGAAATGTAATACACCTTACATTTTAATAAAATTAATGTTTTATTTTAAGAAGTTGTTGCCTTTTAGCCTTTGAATACAGATAACGGTATGACATTTATTTACAAAAAAGATATGCCTTTAAAGATGTGTTGACATTTTACCCATGTTGTTGAAAGCGTAATGGTCAACGATACATTTCTCATTAACCACAATGGAAATAAGAGTTCGCTCTTTTTTGTGCTATCTTTCAATTATTGTGGCTTGACATGGTATTATATAAAATTAAATACAAATATTTTAAAAACATTGTTATTGATATATTTTTTTCTATTTTAAATAACTCAAATTTATCTATGAAATGTAAATTGTTAAAATGCTATTCATCTGTGATATGTTGTATTCCATGTACAATGCTCTTTTATTCTGAATAAACTATAACCTTCGTACACACCTTAAGGTCATTCCGGAATCTAATGTAATACAATCTAGGTTAAATTTAGCACGTCTAAAACCTTGTCTTAAAATAGGTAATAAACTGATGAAGGCAATTAAAGGCATATGAGTTTTATTTCGAGAGAAGAACTCAAACGTTAATGAGATCTATTTTAAGAAGAAAAGAACATATTCTGTTTAGTTAACGACTAGATTGCCTTTCGATTTCTTTTTATAAACGTTGACATGCAAGTAGAAATTTTTAAAACACCAAAGGGGATAACATCCTGTTTGAACTATATGTGAACGTGCATGTAGAAGGGACGAGTTGAACAACATATACATGCACGTTTAAGTTTGTTTATTAAATAATTATTTCCTAATTTTATACTACATCATTGTATAGTAATAGTGTCGGGTCACCTGGAAATATGAATTGTATGTTGTGTACACTGAAAATTGAGTAACGTTATTGGTGCGTCATTGGTGTGACTTTTCATAACCATTGATGAACAGCTTAAAATACAAGGATGCTATATTCCTCATGCAAGCTATGCTGCTTCTTTAGGACACTTTCTCAGATTGCTTTGTTTATTTTTAACTGTCGCTGTCAATTTAACAAAACAGTTTAAAAGCTTATCAAAATATTTCTTTGGTACTGTGTGTAAAGCCAATTCCTAAAAAAAATTTTTTTAACAAAAGCACAATTCGTCAATCTCATATGTGCGTACAAATTGGCCGTATATCAGAGACGACATATTGTAATCGTCCTTGGGAGTACTTGTCGGCTTACAGCCTTCTGTCAGTCAGCGGTGTATCATTGTTTATTTTCCAATGTCTTTCGGCATCAGCAGCAAGGGCCTGGAATCATGTTTGTTCTTTTCTGTCGTTCCTGCTAACGCAACGTTGATGTATTGTTAAGTATATACGTAATAACTTATCGTTGCTGCTTTTGCACAATATTAACGGTATGATCATATACAAAGTGTATTAAACCAATGATACACATTTACACATTTGTAACATTTTAGAAAATTGTGTAGATAACAATAGATTATAATAATGTACACAAAACGTAGATTAATCTTACATTAAAAAATTCAAGTAAATGCTATTGGATTATTCTTAATATAACTTAGTGTCACAATTCGTCAGATATATAACAAAGTAAAACATGGAAAACGGCACCAACGCGACGGTAAATATGTGGATGTATGTACCGGGAAACCGTAGCCAGACCTTACTGGAGTACCTGTCGAGGATGCAGGCGTCCTACACGAAAACGTCCTCCATCACACTGACAGTACTGTACATTCCGACACTCTTCCTGTCTCTCGTCGGTAACATCACGGCGCTGGTCGTACTTGTCCGTACGGCATTGAACAATTACCGTATGAAGACTGCATTCATCATAAACCTTGTCATCGCGGATTTGTCAGGTATCATTCTCGAAGTTGTCTTTGTCTTTGATTTAAAATTTCGAAGTCAAACCATCTTTTATTCGTTTCTATTTGCTATATGCTTTAAATCTTAAATGTGTTACTTTTGTATGAGATTCTGGTGCAATGTTTTCATTTGATTAGTGGTCTCTGCTCTAAATTAGTGTGTTTGTATTTAACATATCTAGCCTAATCAGTTCGTAAGTACTTGCTTCTTTGTCGAAATCGGAATAACGGACTGTTTTCTTTACTCTTGTCAAATATATGGGGAAATGATTCACCTGGCCAACACAATATTAATTTCGTTATTGTTATCATTGTTTTAGTGTCAAACTCTTGCAAAAATGAATTTCATTAAACAGAATATGTTTCCATATTTTAAAAGGACATCTTCGGAAATAAACTGAAAATCTAGATAAGGAATCCTTATTAATTATGACGGTTTGCCTTTTTATAAAAGGCAACGCCCATATGATTTATAAGCGAACGAAACGTTTATTTCAATTTAGTTTTGGCAAACGAAATCAGTTTCATTATATTATAAAGTTATCTGTGTTAAGTACACTTTATCTCATCTTTTTATGTTTTGTTTTTTTATTTTTGTTTTGAAGAGCAAGATGTACTAAATGCTATAAAGACGTATCAATCGAGTTTTCTTGGTGAGCACTGCCATCCTAAATTATTATTACAACCCTTATAACATATTCTTTGAATGTTTTTAATATCCATATGGAAACTAAATCCTTTTGATGAAAATGTTTGTGGAATCTTAACCAGCTACACTAACACAAACTGTAGTGTAGTTATAAAACTACAATACATGCCATTATTAAGTTATTGGTACGTGATTTACCATGCGATAGGCAAGCAATCAATCTAACATTATGTGTTTGATATTGTTAACGCGTTTGATTCCTTTGATATGGAACATCAGATTGATCACAAGGTAAGGAAAGCTTTTTGGATGACAAAAATGATATTAGCTAAAGCTACCTTCAATTAAATCAGAGGTGTTTATGTTTTATAAACATCGATTAAATTAAGCAAAGAAATGATTTGGTATTGACCATTAATATATCTATCATTTGTTTGAAACTGTGTGTGAGCACATGCTGATACAAACACAAAGTGTTTGACAGAAAACAGGAAACTGATATAATCTCCATTATGAGTTTGTTGATATTGCATTTTTCGCACGACAGTACCCGTTACTTAGAACCACATATATGAAAGTAATCTTTAAAAATGGCATATTGTATCGATCTAGCTTATAAAATAATTAGACCTTTTTCAAACAACTGCATTATTAGATAACGATTCCGTCATCAACTCATTTTAACATTTGCTGTTCTGTTATTCAGGTAATATCACAGTCAGACGGATTGATGTTTAATTATTGTATCACCAAGTTTATATCCTCCCTCAAAATTCTAAACGAGAAGTATGTATATGTTACTTAAATGGATCCAATTTGTATGGCTTTTAATACACACTAATAATAATGCTGAGAACCGCTCTACTTTGATGTAAAATACTTAAAGACATTATCTGTACAATAATGGATTTATACTTGTGTGACCTACACAAAACGATTGAATTACTTTATAATAATTGTCGACGCATACTTTTTTATAATTTTGAATGGATATGTTATACGAACATGTTTGCTTAAAATAAAATAATCGATAGTGAATGTTTTCTATTTTAAGTGATGAGTTTGTCGGATGATATATTCTTTACAGTGCTTTAGCATATTACCGATATACATTAGTAACTAAAACGAAACTTATACTTAAGCTTCCTGGAAAAGTGAAATGTAGACATATCATGTTTGATTGAATTAATAGTATCTGTTCAAAGTATGGAGATAAACGAACGAGTTTTCCGTCTTCCATTGGATTTACTGTTCACATAATAACAAATTAAAGCCATATAAGTGACATCTTTTGCAATGTATTCCATAAATGAAAGCGAATCATGGAGAAATGTTACCGATCTGTTCTTGGAGTTTGTCATACCGCATTTACATGTTATAACGTAACAATGTCAACTTCGTGTAAATGACCTTGTGCAATTCGTAAATGACCTTGTGCAATTCACTTGACAAAAAACACAAATTGAAAGTGGTACAAACAAAACAGACTTTCACAAAGTGTATAAATTGTATTTTTTTTAAAGAATCTGATTCAGAATTCAAACTCATTGAGTATTCTTTCCTAAAGAAAGCTATAATTGTGAACATATTTTATTTAAGCCTGACGTGATTACATACAAAATCAAAATGATCATTTTTAGCAAATAATTTCCTGTTTTAATTTCGTTTCTTTATAAAAAGACGTGGCTTGCATTTGAAAATAGTGTTCGGGTGTCTTTATTGGAGAAACAATGTTGTTACTTTAAACTAAATACATATAGTGCCCTGATTGAATAATGAATAAAAATATAACTGTTTAAAGATTCAGTGTTGGAGACAAAAAAACCGAGGTCAATTTTTTGGGTAACATGATAAAACGCTCCAAAATAAAACCACAAGATGTGCTTTATATGTAACCCTCAATCCTCTGAAATATAGCAAGTGATTTATGCAATAGCATTTGTTGACGTAAAAGTCACTTGATATTGTCTTTCTAAAATCGCACCAGTTTTCTGAATGTAATTAGCATGTGTCAATGTCTTTTCAGCCGTCAATTATAAGGAGATTTTGCAAGACGTTAGGCAAAGAACTGCAGAAATACCATTGGTACCATTTATCATTGACGTATTTAATCATATCGCGAGGGTCTGTGTGTTGGGTTAGTTGATTAGTAAATTATTATGACAGTTGGTTGGTTAGTTAGTTGGTAGTTTAATTGGTAAGTGTGTTAGTTGGTTTGCCAGCGTTACACGATCTTTATCATAACGAGTAGGTTAGTTTTTAGCTGTTTCAAAACATTTATTACCTACTTTTTTAAGTATGTTGTTCAGCTTTACAAAACATTTTTGTATATAAAGTTTCAAAAACAGCATATGTATCTGTCATGCGTTTGATTCATGTTGTTGAAAGCGTATGCTTAACGCCGCGTTCCCCATTGACAATGCTACAGGCACAACCGTCATTCCGTAACTAAATGTAATACAGTCTGGGTTCATTTTGGCAACTGTATGTCTTAAAATAGGTAGACACATTAATAATTAATCAGTGACCGATGTAGACACTCAAATATGTGAGGTTATTTCGAGAAAGAAACACATGATTTCATAAGTTTTATTATGTAAAACATGTTAAAGCCCTAGGTATTCACCATTATCTGGAAAGCGAAATGGGAAAAAACTGGTATTTATTTTAAACAAAGCGATGTTTAAATGCTTATATTCTGTATTAAACATATAATGTTGAACATTTGCATTTTTGTACATATAATTATACAAGCGCAGATTTGTCGATATTGACTTTCTTTGTTTGAACATCTCTTCAATTTATATTACCCTGTTCTACATAAAAGTTCTTCATATATATCTAAAGATTTCAACCTGCATGCACACGTGCATGTTTTTGCACTTGCGACTAAACACATCTACAGTACTTTATCTATCATGATCTAAATGTCGACCAACATGGAACGCCTGTTGGAATTACAAGCTTTGCGGCGAAATTGCTTCTTCGTTGTTTTATTGCTATCTCGAATTCTCTTCAAAATCAAAGGCAAGCAATTAGAACTTGGAAACAAAGCGGAAATAAATGGGACACACGTAAACCTGGCAAGTACATGCGAATATACATCAATATAGCACAAAAACGAACAACGGTATCCCTTTTCTTTTGTCCCCTCTTTTTACATGCAAATTATTTTGTGGCGTTATAATAATAATCGGCAATTCAATTTGGTCCCCAAATACAATTTCAACATTTGTTTACATGTTTGTTACCAATGTAATATTCTAATTATTGTCTTACAAGTTAAGGTTATTATTCTTATTCTTGAATTTTGAAATAGTTGTATTTTGACCTTCATTCAACTGTCCGTTAGTACAATACTTCGTTTGATTTTACAATGCTGCAATACACCAAGGTTATTATTTACAAACGTCATCGCAAGCTCATGACCAGAATCAACGATTGTTTCCTGTTAAAGCAACACTGACCAATATCATGATCATCTGATTGACCAACAAATCCTAATATTTTGTTTCATGTTTACCTAACAGCATCCATATTTTGTTGACATTTTGTATCGATAATTACGGCCAATCCAAACCGAAATGTCTGAACGTACAGCATCTGTGTGACGCCTACTTAAACAAGGCGTTCGCCAGCTGTACTTAATTTGTCATTTTCATAAGAAACATAGCTTTTTTCCACTATATACATGCACGTATAGAAACCTACAATGTTGAAACTTACGCATCAGAATCTATAACTAATGACTGCAATTCCATATCAATCTCTTGGCTTCCGTAAGACAACATGTCACTGGTGCAGAATAAATCATTATCTTGTAATATAATAATCCATCAACGATGTAGACTAAAATAATGAGTTTATGTTTGATAAGAAACATGTATATGCACGATAAATGTAACGCAAACACTCAAAATTATAAAAAGACAGCATCCTTATTTTCTAAAAATGTATGTGCATCCGCTGATGTCAACACACTTCGCAAAAGTAAACCAGTTGGTACGTGTACCTTATTTGTGTTAGTTTGTTAATTTATGTTACACTGAAACAGTAAAATAGCTTGACTACATTCTACACATTTATTGGTCTCGGTGGCTTTAACGATTTTCCAACAAATTAACATATTTATAGGGCAAAGTTATCATACATTGTGTGTTGTTTGTTTTAAAAATGCTTTAGTTGGTACTGTTTCGTCTCTGTACGTGTAAATCTGTAAAGCATACACGACAGTAAGATGTTTAAACAATCTAGAATGGATAACGTCATCAACTCTATATAAACAACTGTTGTGTTGTTGTTTTTCTGTTTCATGACGATGATCAGCATCAATTAAAATAATGATATCATCATGTCTTTATAATGCAAATTTCTCGCCTTGACTACATAACATGAATCCTTTAATGGTGCCATTTTCGTGGCTTTTTATACATAATGATAATATTTCTGAGAACCACTCTACATTGATTTGAGATGACATTTAGATATATCGCGGAAATATTCTATCGATACCTTATACATTAACGGATTTTATATTTATCTTTAAACATCTGCAATCTTTAAAAACGACATAATTACTTCATAATCATTCTCTACACATAACTGGAATAGATGCGATACCGCTAATATTTTCGCAATTACTTTTCGTGGTCCGAGCTCGGGGAATTAGCCGGATGAATTGGTTTGGAAGCAGTATGCCCTAAAATATAAG
>Ga0224511_10001028_pt1 | contig 15778 bp, 14 predicted proteins | sample SF_May12_sed_USG_2_FD_169988 | JGI IMG/M metagenome (GOLD analysis project Ga0224511, IMG submission 169988) | Sediment microbial communities from San Francisco Bay, California, United States - SF_May12_sed_USGS_8_1 | ecosystem: Environmental > Aquatic > Marine > Sediment | place: USA...
CTATACATTTTGGTCGCAAAAACGTAAGTCAAAATTTCTGAGAGACAATTCAATATCGTGACATAGTAGTGACGAAGAGAACCCCATCCCCTTTGTAAATTACTTAAACTTGAATAAGATCGATAACTAGATGCTTCCTTGCTCTTTGAACTTGATGTCGGCTGCGACTTTTTTGGATATAAAATGTGTTTTTTTTTGGACTTTTAAGATTTTGACATCAGATTTTTTACTTGTCCACGGACAAGTCAACTGGAAAAAGTTACTTGTCCGGAGCAACAAATGTACGACTCGGACAACACGGACAATTGATTTCGCCACCCCTGCTCTGCACTGTGTACAACCCAATACAACCTAAATACTGTCTAGCAAAAACGGAGGTTTCACCCTCAATAGTGAAAACCGAACGCATTTGTTCTGTTGCAGTATAAATAGTAAATAGTAAAATAATACTAGTAATTACTGTCTAGAGATGTATTAAATGTAGAAATTCCTTTCAAGGATAATTAAACACTACTTTGTGGTCTACATAATTATTTAGTTTATGCGTATACCCATTCACTATGCACACCAGTGTAGGAGTTGGTTAATCAGTACTTGACTGAGAGTTTGCCTATGCGAAGAAATATGTCTGTCTGTCCGTCCGTCCGTCCGTCCGTCCTTCCGCCCGGACGTCCGTCCGTCCGTCTGCCCGCCCACTCGGGGTGATTTTTGCCGGTTGAGAGAGGTAGCCGCTCGCTAGAGGTTATACAGTACCTTGAAGGCTTCCAGCCTTCTCACCAATGTTTGACTCCCCAGTCAGCCTGCCAACACATTGCAAACCTAACATCAAGCCCTGGTCTTAACTCCTCCGTACGCTTGGTCAGTCAATAAATGTGAAACAATAGGGATGATGTTTATTATTTGTTTTAATTATTACCAATACATGTACGTACGGTATTTTTCAATCAACAATATGATAATTTGCAAGTTTTTTTAACTTACATTAAAAGTACACTGTAATACAATAAAATAAAAACCAAACCTGTTTGTTGTTTGCCCACGTCTGATTTTTATGTCTTTTCTTATAAGCATGAGCAAACTTATAATAAGAGATCTAATCATGTTGGTGATATATTAAACTGCTGAACCATAAAGTGTAAAGTACTCTTTTTACGGTTTGATAGTTTTAGATGCATTGTTTGAATATGTTAATTTGAAATTATGCAACCTGTCTTCAAGTTACTGTAGATACTTTAACATAAGCCCTTCGTGTTTTTCAATATAAACTGTTTATACTATGGATAAAATAGGATCATGTTATAAATGAAATTTAAGTGTTATTTATTCTGTGACAAATGGACCGTACTAAATGTAAACCTATGTACATAGGTGGATACGGTTGAAGCTCTCCGACTGAACTAATCTAAAGACGACCATTTCATTACAAGAAATCAATCGCATTATCGCAACGATCAAGACAAAAAACGAACACTTGTATATACATACTGTCACCGCAGAAATCTCGTCTGCCTATACTTTAAGGCACGCTTATAAAAGTCTTAAGGTGCCACTTCTGTGATAAGGCTTTAAAGAAGTTATTCAATTATTCATGAGAAAAGTAATTGTGGTCGGGATTTGTGCTATTGTGGTATTGAGGAGCTGCTAGATCGTGTCTGTGGAGGTCAAAGGCCAGCCTGTACCTACCCGTGGTGTGACCAGACGAACCACGAACACGACGTTCTCTTTCACTCCAGTGAAGGGCTCTATACAAATATATGAACATGTTATTTCATTGATGCGTTTTAAACTCATGTCATACAGGCATTCACATTGCTTGATGAAGGAAAGGAGGAACTGACGTGCAGAAGTGAAATTAAACCAGCTTGACAATACAGAAATGTGCATGCTGCAGTATAAGTGAAGTTTAAGGTAACGTATATACGATAGTGGGCCGGTCATTAAGTGGAATTACATTGCAGATATATTTCTATTAACCATGTTTCTTCAGAGAGTTGTTTCGAGACGTGCATTGTCATGTTCCACACAATGTTTAGGAGTAACATCTGACACGGACAACTCCCTCCTTCACAGACAGGTTCAAGGTCAGAAGGTTCGTATATCGTCGGGTGCACGGAATCCGTTCATAGCCCGCCAATATCACACGTCATGTGCGTTTAGAGGAAAGAGCATCTTCAGTTACAGTGACATCGATTACGTGTTGAGCGTTAAAACGGGCGACCAGCTTCATGCTGGCACTGACGCTAACGTCAGAATTGTTCTGCACTCGGAGAATGGCGAACAATCGAAGCCAATGAAACTAGACTATCTGTTCCGGGACGATTTCGAGCGAGGCCAACTGGACATGTTCCAGCTGAGAGACATTGCGCACCTCAAAGACATTCACAAGATCGAGATATGGAGGGACGGCAAGGGACTTGCGTCCGACTGGTTCGTCGATTATATCGAGATCGAGTCGACGGCGAGCCGGAAGCGGTTCCTGTTCCCGCTGTTCCGGTGGGTGAAGGAGGGCCGGCGGTACGTTGTGCGGCACATGGACAACTGCCTGCCACAGGAGGACCCGGAACCGCTGTACCGGAAGGAGGAGTTGGCGGAGAAGCGCAAACACTACCAGTGTGAATCCAAGTACCCGGGCTCACCAGCTCAGGTAGGTGTTCGTGCTTGTCTTGATTTCACAAGTTTTTATCTGCAATATTTATTTGTAAAAAGGAAACGTCAAGCGTTGTTTGCCAATAACGTCACGCTATATGTGAAAAGCGTTCATCCAAGGGGCATGGAATGCATCTTAAAATCACAAATGAATGGGATGGTCTGCGCATTGTTATCAACAAGATTCTAAATATACACATACACCATTTCCTGTTTAAAATTGGTTTACTTCTGATGTGCTTTCAATGCCGTTTTATTTCAATAATTGACGTTGGTTGAGTCCGGAACACTGTATATCAGCTTAACATTGAAACATGGCAAGATAACGAGATGCACGTGAAATAGTGAGATGTTTATACAAGGGGATTTTTTATACGAATTAAACTATCGCTGTTTAATGATATCTTAATATTAGCATTTAGCTAGAAAAATGCAGCACTTACATGTTTAAATGTTCTCAACCAATATACGATCGCACCTTTTTTTTAACCTTTCACATTAGCCAGACTCGGCCGAGAATGAGCGTTGATAACCAAGGCATGATTAGATTTAATGGCCCCGCCAGAAGTTTCCTGGGATATTGAATGCCCGTTCTGTACCGATTTCATGGCGATTATCTTTTTACTCTATCTCACATTGCTTACACGTATAAAAGAAATATTTACTATGATGTTCCTCTGTAGTAAACGCCACATACCAACGTCATGGTTTCGCATGTGCATGCAAAGTTCTCGTGCTGTTGGTGTAAAGTTTGTTTACAACACGCATAAAACAAGTCTGGACTACTTGCATTCAACATTGTTGGACTACTGCGTGTCCGCAATGGGATATTCAATGTTGCAAAATTAAATAGTTGTATTACAATCAGCAGTTTATACCCGCGAACAGGACACACTTATATTAAAGTTTTTATTTAACCGAAGTGAATAAATTACGCTCTTATGTAAAATAAACTGAAATATCACAACGAGGAACATACTTAATAACTAAACCTGGATATTAAACAGCAGTTAAAGATGGAAAATGATGCATTCAGTTAAACAATGAACGATTGTTTCGTGTGAACAGTTTTCTAACGAATGGCCATTATTTGAGCTTATCTTGCCAAGTAGGCCATTGGATGTTAATTCGGCAACAACACCGTGCTTTAAAGGCGTAAATGTACCAACTTCATATGGTATGAGGAATTTATGGTATTAACGTAATTACACAAATCATAAGGGCGTTAATGAAAATAAATACATATAATTATCTTATTTGCTGGAACATTAAAGATCTATAGAATCGTGATAACTTAAACGTGCATTTTTGGATTTTCGTATTCATTTCATCTTCTGGAATGCGGACTGCAAAGTTAAACACCGTTCTTTGGTGAATAAAAGCAGTCTATAGCGTTGGGCGTGCACGCGCTTCCTTGAACGTACATTTTATTTAGATGCTAACGATACATTGTTGTGCTCATGTTTATATTTAATCAGGAAGCATCACCAGCGCGCTATTTTACTGCCTGGGGATGGTTTGTCGTAACACCAAGAGGTGATCTGATCTTAACTGTTTAACGAGAGAATAAAACTTCGAGTGTACATTCATCCCCTTCAGTAAAACAACAATTATGTATGGTTGCTAGCTTTACAATGACAGGTTAACGGACGCTCGCATAGTTTTACGAATATGTGACTAGACAGTGTACTCGCTCGGCGAAAAATACTTGAAACACAGATGATTCCACTTCCGGATTTACTCGAAAGCGGGTTAAATTTTCGGACACATTTTAGCACACCCATGTTGAACACATGTTTTTGGGATGGATTCTGAGTACATACCCAAAGTCATACTATACAAAGCGCAGATAACGATTGTGAATTTGTAATTAATATAAATAAAGGATACAGAAAAAATTGCAGTTTGCCTGTAATAATATCTAGTGTACATAGTAAACATGGCGACAGAACTTGCAGATTACGTCGTGCACGTGCGTACAGGTGATAGAAAGAGAGCGGGAACCGACGCAAACATTCGAGTAATATTCCATGATAACCATGGCAACAAAACTAACAAAATTCGCCTTCACAACGTTCTTAAGAACGATTTCGAATGTGGGCAAATTGACGAATTCATCATAGAAAAGCAACAGAATCTTGACAGTGTGGATAAGATTGAGTTATGGCGGGACAATTTTGGGTTTGGAAGCCGCTGGTACTGCGACTACGTCATCGTCCGGAAGCAGGGGATGGATAGCGATTGGAGCTTCCCCATCTTCCGGTGGATCAAGGCGGACGTCCACTACATCTTCCGGCTAAACGACACCATGCTTCCGCAGCAGGACCCGATGGCCGAGCAGCGCTGGAAGGAGCTGCAGAAGAAGAAGCGGAAGTACGTGGTCGCGCAGAAGGTTCCGCGAGGCCCCGCACAGGTGCGTGCGTCCGTCACTGCATGTTTGACGGATGAATTTCCCTGTATATGCATGCTAGAGTCGAGATTTAATTATGACAAAGATGTCACGTTTAGTCCAACCAGTTTACAGTCATCAAAAACATAATTTTGGTTCAAATCTTAAAAAAGTGCTGTATCGCTTACTCGAAAACGGTGACGGTAACTCGTCTCTTGCTGTTCTAACAGCTTTAGATGGTACCTGCATCTCACCCATCCATGACAGTCGCTCAGCCTTCCCTTCCCTCTAGATCAGACCGTTGAAGTTAAGTCGGAAAACGTCCTTATCATTTGCTAGATATGAAGGGCGAATTCTCATTATTGCGTCTAGATGTTTTACATCCGTATTACTAGTATACTGGTACACAGGTAGTTGGAACACCATGAATTAAATATCCATATATTATCTTGCTTGAAAGGCAATTCTGCAATACTAAATAATGTCTTCGAAAAATCTGTTTGAAATGTTTGAATAATGAACAATAGACATTTCCTAGAAAACTCAAGTTTGTTATAATATTTATATACATGTAGCCAAACAATGTTAAAATTACTTAATATTGTTAAATTCAGATCCTAATCGTTTGTTCCTACCTTTATTACCTAATTATATTTTTGTTGTTGATTATAATTAATATATTTCTGAACATTTGCACAACGTCTCGTTATACGTTGTTTCGTACATTTGGAAATGACAGAGTGGCCGTAAACATAATTGTATGTGAACACAATCATGTTAATAAAGTGTTGTTAATTCTGAAACGTTTCGATCCTAGTACTTGTACCAAACTTACCGTGTTACATCACGAACAAGAACACATTGAACCGCTGGGTGATTCAATCAGTCACACAGCCTTTCATTTATACATCGTAAATATTGACTAAGCATGATTATGTTGTCATAATAAAGATTGCATGGTATTTATCATTTTATCAACAAATTAACGTATCAAAGACAAGTGAACGTCTGTTTGCCTTGGGCTACATTGTAACACTCCAACCATCTCATAACGACGATAATGACCCGGATATACGGCGTGGGACCAAATTATAAGGGTTGTTCCCCCACCTTTATATTTAAAATTTGAGTTCCTTTGACGTATTTTTCATTTGAAAGTGATTAAGGTAACGCCTAGCAAGCAAAACTTTCTAAAGAAATCAGGTTTCATGTTATTCCATATTGAACTTTGGTGGGATTTCGTTTTTTTTCTCATGAGATACTGAATTAAAGTCAAAGTGGAGAGTTTAATTATATTTTGACAAGTAGTCCTATATATAATGAAAGTGTAGCATGATACCAGTATTAAGAAGAAAGTGTTGAAGTTCAGGCCTGTAGATGTCTTGACGGAGGAGTGGATCAATGTCTACCTGTCCGCAGCCCGCACGTACTGATCTTCCGTACTGCTGTATGGACGACAGCGGGTAGAACGACAACTGTTTGAACAGCCAGTCGTGTCAACATCTCCCCAAATATCGAGGTCATTGTATGTACAGAATACATACGCTCGTATGGGATATAGAAGACAAAAAGACAAACATTTTGCTTCCTTAAATGTGTTAATATGATACATAAACGTTTAGATGCGTATTACAATGGTTATGGAATTTAGTTTAATTGTTGATGTGATCGCTGGACTGTGTGTATGCACCAGGTTTAAAGCAATCGAGTTGTAAACGTAGGTAATTTAAGACAAACTCTGGGTTCTATTGGATTCCCTTTTTGAAATATTTGAAGCAGTTTAACTTTTATTAGTGAACATTTGTGAGAAAGGAAATTAGATTGATTATATAGGATCAGTGTCGATGTCATCTTCGTGAGTAACTGATATATAATTGATCCCTGAACGTACCTTCTAAAATGAAATAAGCGTTTTTCAGTAATTTATTCATACCCTTTTTGATTATGCATACTTCAGGTTGAATAAAATTAGGACTGTTGTATTAACATAAGATTGACGAAGACTCGATCCCCTTTTTGAAAAGGACATTGTGCATTTGGTTTATATTGACGTGTCTTTGTGTTTCCTAAATTTTTGATTCCTGAGTACAACCGTTCATCGGTGCTTACACTTGTGTTGGATTAATCGCCGTCAGTAAACGTTTTGACGCCATGGACCCCGTGGATTACGTCATCCAGGTGCAGACAGGGGACCGGAAGTATGCCGGCACCGACGCAAACGTCAGAGTTATTCTTCATGGCGACAACGGCAGATGTACCGATAAAATGAAACTCAGCAATATGTTCAAAGACGATTTCGAACAAGGCAAGCTTGACACGTTTGTTGTAAAGAAACAGTTCAAATTAAGAAACATACAAAAATTAGAGTTATGGAGGGACAACTTCGGCCTCGGGAGCGACTGGTTCGTAGACTTTATCTCAGTGAGACGCAAGGACCAGGAAACCGAATACGTGTTCCCGATATTCAGATGGGTGCCTTCCAAACTACACATGTACTTCCGAGTTCATGACACAATGCTGCCCCAAAATGACCCGGAAGCTGCGCAACGATGGGAGGAATTGAAAGGCAAACGAGAACGCTACATTGTCGGACAGAAAATACCCGGTGGTCCAGCACAGGTAAATAGGATGCGTATAATTACCTGTTATCCGACCATAATCTTTGAACCTTTTTCCAAATTCTGGTCACAATATACACGGCGCTTTCCTGTGAAAATGTGTTATTTAATGAAAGTTAAATGGGATTAGCGGTATATCAGTGTATTTTAGTCGTTCTCAAAAATAGCAAGTTTGGTATGTAAAATATTTACCGGATGCGTACCAACGTCATTCTGATAAAAATAAATCAATTAATTACATTACCAACTTTCTATTATAAATTGGTTTGAAGTGGCACCCATGCATATTCCGTATACATCCGTGTTTATAAATAGTAATCAACAACTTGAATGCACTTTTAAACAGATCGCCTATATGTAATATCGCATAGCTATATGGTATATTAGTGGGTAGGTTTGACGTAAATTATCATTTGCTCTGTGGTATTGGTGATGCGCTGTCACGCCGACGTTTTGAGTTCGATTTCCGGCAGATGCGTTTTTATTTTGAACCACTTTTATGAGACGAGTAAATTTTCAGGATTTTCACTATTTAAACAATGAAAATGGATATGAAATGGCATAGTGAGCATGCATGTACATCACTTAAAGTTGAATGAATAAGACTAGCCGCTTCAAGGATCTAAGGTCAACAGAAAAAAACTTCGACTAGCTGTATTCGAGACCTAGCCGACGGTGTGACATGCGTTCACCCAATCCGCTGTACTAAGCATTTCGATTTATTAATTATTGCATGTAAATACATTTGGAACCTTTTATGAAATAAAATCCAGTATTCGATAATTCGACTGTCAAGTAAACAAACGCAAACACCCGAGCTAGCTTACGATTGTTTCCGAACAGTAATGAGTGCCACTTCAAACCAAAATGACAATAACATACTAGAAATAACCCCTTTTGATACGCAGTATTCACAAGTGTATAGGACGCAAGTCCTATCTTTTGGTAGTAGACATTTAAAAAGCGCTAAAATCGTCGCACCCGACCTCGAGCACCTAGAAATTTGCCGTAAAATGTAGAGTCGAATATACCTTTATGTTAGCTTGGTTATGACCTTTTTATATCTTACCATGGGAAGGTTAAAATGTTAAGTTCTTGTGGGTATATTTACTATATTATGGGCAATAAACTTAAGATTTCCCGCAAAGTTTCCGTAATTAATATTTCTCTATCGTAGTTCTAGTTTTGCTTATGCTGGTTTTGATTTCTATTTGTAATGCGCACTTTAGACACATTTTAATTGAAATTGATAGAAAAAGTTATTTTAAAAACGAGTTATTAGTTTATAGACATGGTACTTATTTTGAAGATTGCGTTGTAAGCTTGAGTCTCTTCGGCTTACCAATCTGCATGTTATCTTTAACTTAACACATTGTTAAATATGCGAAATTGCAAATGGCAAGAGCCATGATAATACGCCATCAAAATGGTTGTTTTCATTGACCGGCATAAACATTTTGCAGATAGACCTGAGATTAATGAATACATGATTGAACGGAAGTGGATCATTCTTCGCTCCACTTGTGGTGAAGTAGAAAGCTCATCTTCTAACTTACAACAAGAATTAAATTGCATTTCCGTACATTAAAGTTGCTTTTTAATATAAATTCCAAATAACTTAAACGAAGACATTTTTACTCCGGTATACTGCTTTCACCTATTTTCCCAACGTTATCAATTAGTCAGAATCTCATTATTACATTTAGCGTTAGCTTGTAAACTTCTTTATGACCAAACGTTTAATTTATTTCAGTACTGCTATTCATACAATCACCAAAATGTTTACTAGTTTCTGTGCCTAACTTGGAACTGAGCAAACTTGTTGGACACCTCAATTATTGCATGATTTTTAATAGAAATCGTTTTTTTTATAAAGAACCAATACACAAAATTGTTGCCATGTTATAAATGACTTTGATTGCTACTCTAAAGTTTGTTATATTCGCACTTTATAGTGTCAGAATATACATGCCGACCGCGATAGGAACAAATAACTTAAAGGGCGTTGACACCGCTGAAAATTGTTACTTGGTAACTGTATAAATTTGTTATTAAGATGAGTAACTGCAACAGAAAATGAGTATTTTAGATACGTGTAATAGCTTCCCCTTTTACTAGTAGTTGACATTGGGTGTGCTTATGTGTTTATTTGAATGTTTTAAATGTCTAGTTTTGAGACTTAAACACCAATAAGGCAGATATGGGTGTGTATAAAGTGGGGCTTTATGGAAGACAAATGCTCATTTTATTTAGATATCATACAAAATATACTTTATTTGCGTTCCCCAAATTAACAGATAAAATATAAACTTTCGAAATTGTATTTGTGTGTTACACGACCAGACCGCAGTGGAGTCTCTTTGACTTATTAAGCTGGAAAAAAAATATTGTTTAATATTAAATACAGAGAATTAATAAACTCAGCTAATACAAATGATTGTTCGTAATTATTTTAAAGTCGTCTGGCATCTTAAGAAAGAAAAACATTTTTTTCGCGGAAACGCACAATTTATCGCAACAATATTTTGCGATTGTGTTGATCTGCATTGTTTAAAACGACCATTTTGAAAACTTTGGATATGTTTTTTTTTTGGTGAAGAAATGGATTGTAGCGTGTTTTTAATTATATACATTCAGTAGAACGGGGCGTTTTTTGACATAAAATGCCGATGCATCTTGGAATTTTGGTATTTACGCTCGCTGTATAGTTGTAAATAAATGAGATTTATAACAAATAATTAGATCTATTACTTTTATCCCGAAATATGCATCTTCTGGTTTTCTAAGGCAGGTGTCTGGATTCCTGTGTAGCGGTCTGCTGTCTGCCAGAAAACTGTAGATCAAGTTTACATTAGGTTTATCATGTAACGGTATTGAGTTCCGATTACAATGGATTGCGTTTAAAGTGGGGAGGAAGGGTATTTTATTATCTTGGCAAGTCTGACTTCTCCACGTTTACCCGGAAATACTCTAACAATGCGTATCATAGATGCATAAACCGTGGACTATGATCTTAATGAAATTCTCATTTCTGTGATAAATGGAAAGGTATCTCGGTGTAAATATTTATAACCACGTATCAGGATCTCTATGTATCGTATTCGTATACCGTTAATGAAAACGGCATAAAGACTACCGAAATACCTGAATTTGGAGTAACAATATAACGAAATCATTACTCAGCGTTGAGAAAACGTCAGCGTTGAGAACACGTTAGTTTCAATGATGGATCAAACTGCTTATACTATCGAAGTGAAAACGGGTGACCGAATGTTTTCCGGGACTGACGCGAATGTCTACATCAAACTGTGCTGCAACAATGCTGATGCAACAGACGACAAACTTCTCGACTGCTTGTTTAGAAACGATTTGGAAACTGGACAGATTGATGTTTTCAAATTTAAGCGCCAAAAGAACTTACAATCTATTGATTATATCGAAATATGGCGCGACGATAGTGGTATCCTTGACAACTGGTATCTGGACTACATCCGGGTAACAAACACGTCGTCTGCTGTCGTTTATGAGTTTCCAGTGTTCCGTTGGATAAAAGCAGATCGGATTTACCGAATTTGCCACTTGGACACAAGTCTGCCTCAAAATGAACCTTTTAAAGACCAACGTTTTACGGAGCTAGAAGAAAAATGCCGGAAGTATGAATTGAGTGCGCACGTGCATGATGGACCCGTTCAGGTACAGGTACCGTTAAATTCTAGTGCATGATGGTTGTTTTCTAAACTAAAGAAAATACTGGGATTTGTATTAAAATAATATAGAAACACAGTTGGGCCTACCAGTTATATTAAAAATAAGTCAAAGCATGCATATAAAGGTCAAGCACACGGGGCGGACAGATTTTAGGCATTAAAATAAATGCTGCATACATCTCTGGGTGGTTAAATTTTGATGTTGTTTTACTTTAAAATGATAAAAAATGATGTTCAATGGCGAGTGCTCGTAGGTAATAGTTTTATCATACGTTTACACTTTGTGTACAAATTCTGTAATGTTTTATTAACTACTACTTTTATTATCATACCGTCGAAGAGTATGGCTAGCTTATATATTATTAAATGTTTGACCTCACTTAAGCAGCCTTTATACAAGAGTATGTAAGCTAATGGCATGGTCTCACTATCTTCGGGGACTTAACTGTGAATTAATCTATAATCGTATTTTTACACTTTCTTAAAGTATACAAATACAGTCTTCAAAATTGCTGACGATCCTTGTCAGCATCACAGAACACAGACATATCCAACAACAGATATATACTTATTCTCGTATCAAAATCAAATATCTTACAAAGTATTTTACTGATTTGTCATGCAATTGTATTTATGCATGCAAATGTTGTATATATTTTAGTGTTTTGTCACGTGAGATTACTGAACACCAACTTTTGTACGAACATGTACATAGGTCAGATTGTGAGAGCAAGCCACGATTTGAATACGTTTAACAAAGCATGGCTAGCTGAGAGAATTAGGTCACAAAAAGTTGATTGTCTTTTTCTCAGGCACCGGCGCACTCGATTTTTCACCACCGCTTCAAAAAATTTATTCAAAGAATCGTGCCCATAATTTCGTCAAACTTAATTTTGTTTAAAAAAATGTGACGCAAAAAAATGTTGCCCGCCCCCTCGCATTCGTTTTTATTTTAAAAATGCCAGAGAAACAGAAGATCATTTTTTGGCCTTATAGTATTCAATTGTCAAGCATATCTTATTTTTGCTGAGTGAATGCTTTAAATATCTTCCGTTGATTTAAAGTCAAGGCTAGCGAGTTTCAGAAATCGTTACTTGTAAGAATATATATGTTTATAATTTTTGTACATCCCTAGGGTATTGGTTGATATATGAAGCGGCTAAATGGCCACAAGTACAAAAACAAAGACAGAGTAGTCCAATACCACTTCTCTGTGAAGTGGCTACGCAGTGACTTGAGGTTGTACGACAGTGAAAATTTACCTTTGGCGATTTAATACGCTCTCTTGCGAAATCGTCGCATTTGATTTAAAACGACTGGCCAAAGTGCATTCATTGTATCGGATGTGTTTTGCTGTTTGAAAAAGTCTGTGTTAAGAGGAATTAGTGCGAGTTCATGCTTTATTTTATCAGCGGAAGTACAACTCGTAGATTAGTGTTCATATGTGATAGGTGCACATTCAAGGACGACGTGGACATTTCCTTGTTTTGTGTCGGATTTGGGTGTTCACCGTGTTATACAAGTTAAGTTTTACTCAGTGAATGTATGGTTTTGTAGTTTTAAGTAAAAATAAGTCTTGATTTTGTAAGCTATCTCGAGCTGTGCATGTGATTGATTTAACGGTGTTGGATTTCAGTATGTTAACAGATTTAAATATTTCAACAGTTGAAGTATGATAAGATCCACAAAAACGGTTACGAGGTGAACTATTCCTAAATTGTCAACATGGGTGCCTGTTTGGGGGTGCAAAACGCCAAGTTTGTTATATACGTGAAAACGGGTGATAAGAAAAACGCTGGGACCGACGCTAACGTCAAAATACGTCTTCATGACGATAATGGAAAACAAACGGACGACTTGACGTTAGATAATTTCTTTCGGAATGACTTTGAAAGTGGTCAGTTGGATGTGTTCCCAATAAAGGATATAAAAATCAAAGGATTTGACGGCTGCGTGACCCGGGTGGAATTTTGGCGTGACAACGCCGGCTTAGGGGCAGACTGGTACGTTGATAAAATCGTTGTAGAAAACCGAAAGACAAACGCCACATTCACATTTCCGGTGTTTCGCTGGATCCGGCCAGACTATCATTACCTGATCGAGCACCTAGATACGTCACTTCCGCAGTTCGACCCCCACCAGGACCAGCGGAAGGAAGAACTTGGAATCAAGCAAAATGTTTACCAGATCGCTCAGAAGGTCCCCAATGGACCAGCACAGGTCGGTCGCCTTGGTAACAAGAGCCCCTGTTTCTTATGTTTCAATCATGACTAAACTTTTGATTGATGCCCCGCACTATAATTACAGTCTCGTCCAGGATCTTAGATGTTGTGGTTTGCAAACAATCGGGGATTTACTGCAATCCACCATTTTGATTGCAGACAGGAAATTTGACTTTACTTTAAAAATTTGAACAGAATTTACACTTTTTGTCGGTTTGATTTTTAGTATGTCATAGGATATTGTGGAGAAATTTACACTGATCGCGTATATGGCGTTGGTCTTTGTTTCGACAAATAATTATGATGAAAATAAGGTCTTATTTATGATGAAAATAAGGTCTTATAATTTAATTATTTGAAATATTGCACACACATTTGTTAATAAAATTCACATCAATAATAATTTTAGCTTACGAACCTGTGCATTTTTATTTCGGCTCAAACGTCAATGTCTAAATTTCAGCACAAAACGATACTGTAGATATAGATACTTTTCTCTTGGTAACTGAAATAATAATAATAATAATAATATATTATTATAAGCAAGTAGTAGCATTGTAAAACGTATTAATGTACATACATGATCGGTACATACGCCTTACTTTTTATCAGAGTTACCTGTCGTCTACAGGTATGCTGCAGGCTGCAGCCACAGTTTTATCTTTTTGTTATCTGATTATTGTTGCACTAGTTCATCTGATTTGGATCACATGGTATGCACGGCCTAATAGGGATTAGAACTACACAGAGTGAATTGAATATGAATTAATTAAACACAGTTTAGTGATATTTCAAGTATGTTCAAAATGTACACATGAATTATCAAACCTATTTTATTTAGAACACAGTTAACGCAATGTGGTTGATACCATGGCCTGAACAATCGCCGTGGTATACATGGATGGCTTGTTAATTGTTTTGCTAATGTCTCGTCGACGTTCATAGCCGCTCCTTCTTGTTGTGACGTAACTTTGACATTTTGCTAATATGCATGTATAAAAAAAACTCCGTTTTGCATCATTATAAAATATGATGATATGGTATGTACGTCCTTATTAAGAAAACAAGTTTATAGATTCTCAAAGATAACGTTTATTTACCCAAGACGGGTGTGCGACAGAATGTACAAGGCAAACATTGTTGTATTTTAGGCACGTTGAACAACCCTCTTTACCTTCAAAGTGCTCCAAGCAAATTATTTTTCATGCAACCTATCTGTTAAGAGAAATTAAGTGTCAACACTTTTAAGTAACATCACAAATATGCTGCAGGACACGTAACGCTACATATCGTGATAAAATACTATGGAATTTCTAAACCACCTCCTAAATGTTTTAAATATGCAGTATTAATGCATTTTCGTTATAAAAACGCCGCCATGCTTAGAATATCAACAATATATACCTTACTGAATAGAATGCGTGGGAATTTCATTGTTAAACAGCATAAATTAGCACGTCAGGTTTATACTACGAGCTAACCATACCTTGACTCATGTTGGGTGGTGTGGGTCGTCAGGTGTGTGGGTGTTCAAGGGATTGACCTTTCATTCCACGCGCTCGCCTTCTCGTTTACATGCGTCATGGTACAATATAGATAGAAGACTTAATGTTCACTTTTTTATAAATAGCATTGGATACGTGTAATGATAATGTATACAGGGGTAATAATAATGTATACAGGGCAGCGTGTATTTTAAATATTTTATTTTTTACGAGCAAGTAGATTCAGTTCGTCATTTTAAAGATATTTTATCTTGTTCGCATATACATTTTTAATGCAAATTATGAAACATATCTAGACGTCATTAATGCAAATACACAAATGGGTCCTGCCTTATAACCTATGGAGTTGGAGTTGCATGTTTCGCCTGACTGCCTGAGTACTGGGATGTTAAATGCCATGCCTGTGAATGTCGGCACGTTCTCGATGCGCTCGCCAGGTGGCTTCACCTGTCATCATGCTCATACTCAAGCCTTTCGGATCATTTAAGGCATACATGATTTGAATAAAATTGAATAAAATGCACCATTAAAGAATGCGTATTTTTGTATGATCTTACAAGATCAGATAAGATAGTCTGAACCATACAGCCATGAAACCCTCGTGGGTTAATGGTAATCAATGCCTAGTTCTGCAAATGATCAATCTCCTCTCATGTTTGTGGTAATCTTTTGTTAGTGTGATAAGATTTTT
>Ga0224511_10001029_pt1 | contig 15768 bp, 5 predicted proteins | sample SF_May12_sed_USG_2_FD_169988 | JGI IMG/M metagenome (GOLD analysis project Ga0224511, IMG submission 169988) | Sediment microbial communities from San Francisco Bay, California, United States - SF_May12_sed_USGS_8_1 | ecosystem: Environmental > Aquatic > Marine > Sediment | place: USA...
GCACATTCGGGTTTCAATAATCTAATCTGATTTGGTGTCAATTAGTCAAACAAAGAAATTGGCATACACCTTGGGCCTCAACCGACATCATGTGAAAATTACTACCAAATTTGTCGTTTTTGTGTTAATACAACATCAATTAAGTTCGTATTTAAGAACATTTTTGTATCAATGGTGCCTGTTTTTACACGAAAGACAACAATTAAACAAATATAATCAATGGTTTTACTTTTTTACAAACACCTCAAAACCAAGCATGTTTTAATATAAATCCGATATATATTTTTTCTTTCTAATATTCTTTCTTTGTGTATATTAAGTAAATATTTACATTCACTGTTAATTTTCTGTAGGAAAAAATGAGCGTTTAATTTGTGTATTGCGCGGCGCTCTGGGACCGCCTCAAGGGCGTGACATCTATTGTCAATCCACCCTCTGACTGGCAGTTGCATAGCGCGGAGAAATATTTTACAGTACTTCTTGTCTAAATTTAGAAGAGCATGTGTTTGCATACTGTTTAATCGTTTACATTCTTTACTTGAAGGGTCATAAAAAGCAGAAGCAAAGGTGACCTTTCCCTTTGGGTTTATTCCATACTTAGTATATACTCAAATTATTTGAGAACAATAAACAGAGAAAATACATTATATAAGAGTTTTATGTGTGACGTATTTGTAATACACCATTTGAAAACGAAACGCACTGTGTCCACTGCGAGAACTGTACATGTACATGTCAACATTGGGTGTTGATTACTGCTGTCAAAGTGCCAAAAATAGATTTAGTAAGTGACACCACTGTTCAAAGCCGATTTCATTGCACCTGATGTACGTTAGCAAGCGCACACAATATTTTTAAAAGAACAGTTTTAGCATCTAAAACATTTTAAGCAATAATTAAAAAAACACAATTAAAGCCATTTTTGTGTGTAGGCGGTCTATTTTTTATAATGACAACACCGCCGTATAAGGTTAAATATATTTCTCTTGCGTAAGAGGCCTCTCAGTGCCTCAGACTTTTAAAGGGTGTGTATTAGCTGTTTCCGATGCAGGATTTACCCCACGTGATGTGCCCTTATGACACGCCATATAGCCCTAACAAATTGTTTAAATATAAGTTTTAATTAGACAAAAATGATGGAGAAAATGTAAATATAAGGATTAATGGCTACATGTATTTTCGTGCGCATATGGAGTACAAACGACTAGACGTAGGCTTGAAAATTTACCGAGAAGCGCTAGACTTTTGGGGGCTTCTTTTGGGCATTTAGTTTTGTATCTCCTCCTTAAAGTAATTTATTTAAAATAATCATAGAAATACATGTACTTGCACTGTTAATGGTTTTTGTAACATTGACATGTAATGATTTGTCACAGAAACTGCGTGGTAACTGTCATAAGCAAGTTAAACTCGGCAATTTTCTTAAGTTCGTTTGGCGATTATTAGATTATTAACTATAGAACGTTAAGTAGCGTACGTCAGTAGCACCATAACAACATTAAGTTCGTGTACAATAAAATCTATAATACATATAGAAAATGCCTTTAGTTTATATATAGATAAAATGTTTTATCATTTATTTTCGTTATCAGGTAAATTACAATCTTAGAGTTTTGTTAAAGAGCGGATGTTTACTTAACCCATACACAAATGCCAATCACCCGATTTGTTCCCTGACTGCAACGTTTACACTTTAATAAAGCGTTGTGTAACGCAGATGAGGGGCTGTATATTTGCAATAAAATACAAATAGGTTTAAGATGTATATTGTTTGACTTGAATGGATCGTATATCAATTTAATTCATTTTTTGTTTGATTAGATACTGTTTGGACGCCTTGAGCTACAAAATTAGGATTATGCTTAATTTAATAAAGTATTGCGTTATTGTCAACATAAACCAACGTATACCAAGCAAAATACGGACTTTTTTTGAAACACAAATTCTAAACCTTAATAATGAATATCTTGTTCCAAATCAAAATCGCATAAACGATAAAATATCTCTATCGCATATACATGTAGTCCACACAAGCACAAATTCTTAGTCATTATCGAATACGTTCTTTAATGTTTTGCTTCGTCGTACAGGTTTGAAAAAAACCTGTTGCTTTGTCATTATAGTTCAGTTATTTTCTCAGGCAACATGACAAAAACAAAAAAGAACCCTGGGGATAATCAAAACAACTATTAAGTTGTTATTTGCTATCATAGAAGGAATACTACAACTTGAAAAACGTATGTCGGTGATTCGAACTACATGTACATGTACGTGATTACTGATTAAAAAGAACTATCGGAAAACAAAAGGTTTTTAAATGATTTTCAAATGCTGACTAAATATTTTAATATATCTACATGTATTTGACAAGATATCATACCCACATTTGTTGCAAATTAGGATATGCCTTTGAGGTTTGATTGCTTTAATAGCAATTACGCGTTGAAATATATCTAATAATAAATTGTTACCAGCATGACCCAGTATTTTCTCCCTTGACTTTAAGCAACTCACCGGTCCTTTATTAATCTGGACATTGTTTACAATGTTTTGAAAGAAAATAGGTAGACTTATAAAATATTGCAAAATAAATAATTATTGACAAATCTTGATGTCGGACGTTATTTGTTGCGACCAAACATTAAATAAGGTCACTTGTACCATGACGGCCTCGGAAACATCAATATTAAATCGAGTTTAATAAAATTTACCTAGATGTGAAAGCACTAATTTACGGTTGCCGTCTGGATTTGCGTTTGCGCCGTTAACCAAGGGGGGCAACTGTCAATGTCAAACTGATAAGAACATCACTATTTATCTTTCCTTAACGGAATTTCAATATGCAGCGCACTTGTTGGCACTCTTATTTTTATTCCATAAAAGTACAGTCACACTACAGCGTATGGCATCAGCATACGCTCGCAAAGGTTGATATACTTAGGTGTACGTACGGCATACCTCATGTACGTTCCGAATAGGCTGACATACGTCGGCCTACGTTGTGTAATACGCAGAGACCAAATAAATGTTTTGGACATGTTCAAATTGTATCAGCGTAGGCGAGCGTATAGAATATACAATACTCATACGCTAACCATACGCACCGCATACGCTGGGTACGCTAGACATAAGCTAGAAACGCTAAAGGTACATTACTCATATGTTATTAATATGCTACACATACGTTGGTAAAGGCCTGTAGTTGAGAGGCAGGGTTGAAAGGTGTGCGTATAATAAGTTTTTCTGAAATTTGAATACGCTTTCTTAAATTTGCATACACATTGCACACCCTATAGTTTGACTGTAACTGAACATTTTTGCAGACAAGTGATACTATGTAAGCCATTCACTAAAACCAAGAAGGACAACATCGTCGGATACCAACGGCTGAATCATTACCATTTATCTGTTATGAACATGTTATGTTATGTCATGTTGCATGTTTATCAACCGTGGCTATCCGACGATGGACGAACAGGGGAATAATTTGATGTGGCCTATTTCTAACACAATTATTGCATCAAGACTATTTATAGATCTTCAGCTGACACGGTGCCTATACCACGTGATTGCATCAAGACTATTTATAGATCTTCAGCTGACACGGTGCCTATACCACGTGATTGCATCAAGACTATTTATAGATCTTCAGCTGACACGGTGCCTATACCACGTGATCTGTATGACCGGTGTGCTGCATACATTGGTTCTGACACAGTCCGGCTTTCCCTGCACATATACACATTAAAGATTCATATTTCAACGCACACTTCTCCACTATACACACATCAGGCGTACTGTCATCGTACATTTAGAAGGTATGGTCGTTCGATAATCCAAGCTTCGGGGAGTAGTAGATTCTAAAATAGAATATTGTCGAAGTTTCTCAAATGAGCACACAACATTACGCATTGTACAATGGAATACTATATTGTCGAAGTTTCTCAAATTCGCATACAACATTAAGCATTGTACAATGGAATAGTAAAATGTCGAAGTTTCACAAATGAGCACATAGCATTACGCATTGTACAATGAAATTAATCAATTACATATCAACAATGAAACATAGAAATCAATGTGATGTTTTATTGACAAAACATAGAATGTCAAACATGACGCATGTATCGCTTCTACTGGGACACATCGCTCACAGCCTATGGACCCGTGGTTGGAGCTGAAACGACACACACGTAAGAATTTAGATTATGTCATAAATGTAAAGGTCATCTTTATTGTGACAGTCATACAATTATTGAAAAAAAACGATTAAACTATTTTAAAAGTCATATGTGATATATAATGCGACTGCAAAGATTAAACTACATTTTAAAAAGATCAATATGCTGTAGACCAACATTGTAATAACGTTGAGTAGCGTACACAAATAAAAACCACTATAACCTATACATCTTGAAAATGCCACAAATTCTAATTGACATAAAATGTGTTGTGATTTTCTTTTCATTAATACGTTGTTTGCAATCTCACAATACCGCTGCAAATGTTTACTAAATGCATATACAAGCGCATTTTGTTTAATAAGGAAGTTTTGAATGCCAATCGCCCGATTGGTCTCTTTGTTTGCAACGTTCAAACTTTAATAACATGCTGTGTAGCGCAGATAAGGCCTTGTATATTTGCGATAATTAATTCATATTATGTTTTATTAGATATCGCTTTGTTTCGTTAAAAATCGTTTAGACGTCTTGAGCGGGGATAAGATATTTCTAAAATTATGAATATGCTCAATTCTTTTTTTTCAACAGAAACAGTTTGATAATTATAAACACGAACTTTTTTGTCACACAATCCAACTTTATATAATGACTACATGTTAACAATATAAATTGAAGAGATATTCAAACAAAATATGTTGTAAACAATGTAGACAAGTCAAGTCAAGTCTAAGGACACCATGACAAAACGGTCCGTACACAAACAAACACTTAGAACATCACTAAAGCCGCTAGCAACAAATCAAAACTACATGAATAAAAATACATATTGCCTGTATTCCGCACAATACACAGCTTCTTATTTTAGATTCGTAGACGTTTGATATTATTTACATGTTTGCTTTGAATACAGCACCTTTAATAGCAAAGACACAATCAAACTAAACACTTATTTATTAAAGAATACATATTGCATGTAAATGCTTCTTGTGAACACAATTGTTGTATAAAATCAGCATTATTGATTTATTTTTGCCATTACATGTTTCTGTATTCATGCACGTTTGTTTTTTGTTTATCATTCACATCTTTCTTAATAAAACGAAACAGTACAAAAGGTTAAGCATAACTATCCATATTGACTTAAAACGTTGTGTCTTTTATTATATTGAGAAAGTTGTCTAAACTAACGTTGACATCCCCCATTGTAGCCACCGGAGTAGTACGGGTCGTCGCATTTCGTACATGTGATGGAATCGGGACTGTTTCTGCACAAGTGGCTGGAGGCAGGACAGTGGGGTATGTAGCTGCTTGAACAGCCTGTGTAAAAATATCATGTTTAGATAGAATGGCTTGGAATTGTTTTTGTTTATTAGTTACATAGGTGTACAGAATTAAAAAAAAAACAAATATAATATTATGTAATGTAAATTCATCGCCTTTCTTATTGTGTCTCTCCATGTACAAATAATTCGTTTTTTTTATTTTGTAAAATAAGTTATCAATGTAGTCTATCTTTAAATGATACAAGTATTTCCTAAACAAATTGACAGTACATTTTAAATGACTAGAAAATCATTTCTAAATTTAAAAAAAAACATTGTGTGGCAAATTATCGTTGCACCTCTTGATCTAGTACCTAAAAATTTGATTATTCTACCTCGTACCTTCACAACAACTGCCATATCGCCAAGGAGAGCAGTGACAACTGTCTCCAGAATACGTCCCGTCGTTGAGACAAGTCGTGCCACAGGATTGTGTTTCTGTGTCCGACCACCAGCCATCACACGGACAATACCTTACCCGGGACTGAGTTCCCCCACCACACGTGGCACTACATGCGCTCCACGGTCCCCAATCCTGAAAGCTTCTGTGACAATGATTCGAACAACTAATGAACGACCCGCAGCAATATCTACAGCTGCATTCTGCACATTCTGTTGTTTTATACAAAACGAACGCCAATAAAACAATATGACGCCACCCAATATGTCTTTCTAATTTCACATTCATTGTCAATGCCAGCGTTTGCACAATTATCCTCTTAAATAATATGTCGCTGTGTTATTTTACACCAATTATTATTTCAACGCGTATATGTTACAATGAATCTTTATTTAATAGAAGCAGTGTCGCAAAATACCTAAATGGTTGAACAAGTGTTGATGTAGCTATGGCTATATCAAAATAAACTTTGTTTATCGTTATCAATTTAACCCTGTATTTCGTTTTTATATTGAGTCAGTGATAACAACTTTTAAATTAACAAAAATATGTGATATGATTTGAACAGATTTAAATATGGAACTCAGTTTCTATATTATTTGTTTATATTTGACTAAGGTGAACGTTTTTAATTTACGTATTTCATCTTTTCTAAATGCTTGTCCTTAAAATATTTTATTAAAAGTATATTTAAATATTATTCTTAGTAATTTTGATTTTAAGTTTGATAATCATAAGAAACGTCGCTTGTCAAATCTGGTGGTTTCTTAATAGTCCGGCAGTCAGCTAGTGATGTGTATATACTATTAAACATAACATAACTTTACAGTACGCATAATATGTTTTGGAATCAAAATGTTCAAGAGAGTGTACTCTCTAAGAATCTGCTGTATGACAACCTGTCACCCTTGAGCATTTTGAAAAATCCAAGATGGCGTCCAGGATGGCCTCCAGATAGTTTTAACTTACTTCTGACCTTATGTATGACCTACAAAAATACATATATTTTACACAAATCACAGGCATTAACCATTTTCTTTAATTACATTGTATCTGCATCACCATTTGAAAAATAAAATATGAAAAACTATTTTTTCTCTATTTTAAACGACAAAAATACTGCCGAAACTGGTATTTTAATGATATCTTTATCAGTATTTTGAAATGCATTTTGTCTGGAAAAAGTCCTTTATATAGTAGAATTGTTATATATAGTTTTCCAGAACATTTTGATACCAAAACATTGTATGCGTACTCCAAAGTAAGATACCCCCTCTGGCTGCCGGGCTAAAGGTAGTCTTTTGTCAGTTCAAATGAGTCAGTTATCTCTCTTTTTTTAATTCCACCGGATAAAGTCATGTATTTTTAATATAGATTCCGTTTCAATATCCATGACCAGACTTTTAATATAGACAAAGCTAATTTTCGTATCGTAAATGATATTATTCTGCTAAGGAATAGAACTATATGTATACAGAATGGATTCATTCGTGGTAATATTGAATACTGTTTGGTTAAGTTGGTGTACGTAAATACAATGTATATCTAAATAAGTAATCAACACGTTTACACGTTTAACTAACAATAAAAATGTCATAACATTAACTAAAAGTCATATTCGCGTTAATGTTCGTATTCGGTGATTATTATGCTATACCGCTGAGAGATGTTCGACAGTTATAATGAATGGTCGATTTCCACAATATATAGAATGTTGTTATATTAATTTCATTTTACGATCTTATTTATGCACAAAAACATGTCAAAAGTTTAATAATAAACAGGTTGTTAAATTTGTCTTTTCCTCAAATGACAAAAACAGTGCAAGTAAACCGAAATAATAAGTTTTCTCAAATTCTCAAATAATGTCACGTTTTTTAGCCATGATAAGTAGCCGATATTTAACTTACTATAATTTCAATTAGATCATAAAACATTGGTTTCTTAGAGTTTATTTCAATTCTCGTTATATTTTTAAAAAAATGATTGTCATCGAAAAACGAAAAGTGAAATCAAATCTATCAACCAGTTTTAAAGTAATTTTTTCAATTCTCGTTTTCTTTCAAAACTGGTTGTACCAATATAACTTAAAGAGATGTTCAAACAAATAATGTTGTAAACTATGTTAATATGTCAAGTTTAAGGGCGCCATGACAATATGGCCCGTACAAAAACTAACGCACAGAACGACACAAAAACACTTACAACATCACGACGCAACTGACATTTAGAAAAACTATATTTTTGTGTTTTTCGGATTTTTATTTTTTATTTTATTTTCTATTGATAATTTCTTAAATGAATTTTTTAAGAAATGTTGAGTTACCGCCTTGGTACGGTCAATGACGTTCATTGAGAGTTTAAACCAGTTTTAAGCTATAGCAAACCTCACACTTTCTCAACATTTTTGGAGAAAAAAGAAAGAAAAAATGCATTTAATCTCTCCAACCAGGCCATAGTGCAGCTAAGGCGGTCCTTCTCCAGCAACACATGAAATCTTTTTATATTTCAACTAATGCATATCTGAAACTGCATGGTCATTGGGAATATTGTAATGATATTCTAAGTTCATTTTTGATAAAAAAGATAAATCATATTGCATGTCTCATTAATTTAAAAGTTGCTATCGGTTATTCAAAAAACGAACGTTATCTATTGTTATATTGATTACGTCTGACAATGCATTTCTGGTCATAGCCATAGCTACATCAGCGCTCACTTGTTCTACCATTTAGCAATTTTCATTCGAATAGTCTATTACATAGAAATAGACTATATGCGGTGAAATAATAACTATAGTACGATATTATCGTTACTCAAGCCACCATTAGTGCATACGTTAGCTCATGGACAATGACTGTGAAATTAGAAAGACATATTGGTTGGCGTTATTTTGTTATATTGGCGTTCGTTTTGAATGCAATTAGAGATACTGAAGGATGCGATTGTAGATATTGTTGTGGGAAAATTATAAAATGTGCAAACCATTGCCACTATGGATGGGATATTTGGGGCCAGTACAGTGATTGCAGTGTCACATGCGGTGGCGGAATCCAGTCACGCAAGAGGTATTGTCCGTGTGATCCGTGGGTGTCGGATACAGACACTAGATCCTGTGGCATGACTTGTTTTAACGGCGGGACGTTTTCTGGAGACAAATGTCACTGCTCTCCGTGGCGATATGGCAGTTGTTGTGAAGGTACGAGTTAGCATACCCATAATAATGTATGTTTTTTAAACTTCAGATGTATTTTAAATTACTGTTATTTCAACTGAACTGTCTACTTTTGAAATAAATATAAATTTTGTGTTATTAAGAAAGCGGCTACATTGATCAAAAATACTAAAATTTACGGAATCAAATAAAACAAAAAACTACACTTATATATAGAAATTTAAAAGATTCGAAATTCAATTCATCAAGTTCATAAAATTATTATTTTAATCGTTTGTACTTGTTACTATTTTGTAAATAATAATTAAATAGTTGCTGGCACTTCTATCTAAACATACTCCATTACACAGGCTGTTCAAACAGTTATATATCCAACTGTCCCTCGTCCAACCACATGTGCAGACGCAGTCCAGATGGCATTATGTGTACGAGATGTGACGACCCGTACTACTCCGGCGGCTACAACAGGGAATGTCAACGTAAGTAATGCTGTGGTCACACATAAAACTGAAGCCGTACGATTTCAGCGATTTGGAAATCACCGGCAAATTTGATAATCGCCCGGGCACAGGAGGATTTTGAAGAATATTTCTTGCGTAGTCTCATATCGTACGGGCGCCGGCCGGCGTCTGCATATGACAGCATCGGCCGATGCCCGGCCGGCGTTATTAGAGATCACCAGGGCACCATATGGTGCCCGGGCGATTTTACACGGATGAAACACATTTTCACGTGCAATCATGAATACATAAATATCAAAATGCGCAATCATTCCTCCAAAGAAACAGTTTGTTTAAATAAAAAAGACTGAGACTGACTCTGTGATGGAGGTGAAAACCACACTTGCTTAAGACTGCAACAATTTAAAAAGAACTTTCTCGTTGCATGTAACTCATCCTGCTTCAGCGAAATATATTTTTGTATTGATATGTTTGGTTTTCAGAAGTGAAATATCTAAGTAGATGCATTATCTACTTATATGCAAATACAGGTCGCTTCTCTCCAGTGGCAGTTCGACACATAACACATCGAAATTTGTAAAATGATTTTGAAAGCTCCTGGCGCATTTCAGACATCGTACGATGCCCGGCCGTGCACTCTACGTTGCCTGGACGGTCGCCGTTGAAATAGTACGATTTCAATTTTTAACCAAAAACGTCTGGCGCCCGTCTGATGTGTGAAAACGCCGTCCGGGCGCTGTCCAGGCGCCGTAAGGTGCCCGGTTAATGTCATTTTACCCTCAATCCCCCTTACCTAAAAATGATCCTTGAAAATTTCTGCCGCCGGCCGGGTGCCGTACGGGTACCGTAGAATCGTACGATTTGTTGGTAAAATAAACGCCGTACGGTGCCCATGGATGATTTGTGACCATCGCATAAACAGTTGACAAGTGATTCAATATAATAAAATACATCATTTGTTGGTCTGTATCGTGTATTTACAACTCACATTTGTAATACTGCACGTATTGGCTTTGCCAGTTGGTCCACACTGTGTGTTATTTGGTTTGCTGCTGTTTGCAGAAAGTGAGGTTAGTTCAGAAACTATGCTGAAAATGAATCGCGAGCGACGCGAGCAAAGAAAAAAATGAGAAAAAAATAGCGTTTTTGGAAAAAAAAAAACATGGGGGCGCGCGCCGGGTGCGCCCCCTCTGAATGCGCTAGTGAATGTACACAAAATGATACATTAGACATATAAGAAGAAGCACATTTTCAGGGCTCAACGATCAAAAGGCTTAATCGAAAACGTAATTCTAAAAAATAATTTTCAGTAACATCACATGCAAGATATATCAATATATAATTATATATAAATAAAAGGTCGTAAAGTGTCATGTCTCTTTTTTTTTTTGGGGGGGGGGGGGATTTATATAAAAATAAATTTTTATTTTAAATTTTAAACTCCGTAACTTTTACTTTTACCAGTTCAGTAACGGAAAACTATCATATTCTTATATTATAACACTATATGATACTTTTGTTATTTTCTAACTATTTTACTATGAAAAAATGCATTTTATTTGACTGATAATGTAAAATTATTTTAGCACTTTTAAACTATTGTTAAAAACTTTACTAGTGTCTTCTTTTGTGAAAAAAAACAATAATGATAGCTGTTCTTTGAAAGTAAAATTGTTTAAATAAAACGTGTAACATTCCGTTTAATAACACTTATTAGATACACAGTAAACATACTATACAGAGATGAAAAGTTATACCTAAGCTTTAAAAAATATTTTTTAAATAATTTAATATTGTGTTACGAAAATGAGAATTGTCCTTGAGTCAGTAAGTTCTAAGTTACTGACAGAGCATGAAAGGTTGATAATTTCTAGCTGTTTATGTGTTTTTTCAAAAGAAGAATGTTTGTTGTGAATTAAAAATATGTTTTTGACTAGTTATTTCAACATTTTCATTTTTGTATATTTTTTCTTATAAGTCTGTTATTTTAGAATCACCCATATATTATTTCATAAATTTAGGTCGTAAAGTATATTTTCTTTTTTGGGGGGAGGGGGTACAAAGCAAATAACTCTTCTTCCAATACAAAGTAGTTGTGTATTAGGCATATTTTTGTTCATACAGTTTTGGTTTGTAGCAGGCGGTTTATTTACTTGTAGTCAATAAATAGTTGTAGGTTTGTGTTACAGAAAAAAAAATTGTGTTTATAATAGCAAAATGTTTCTGTTGACAATAGTACAATACTTAGTTTATTGAACAGACCATAATTATACTTTTGGAAAGTCTCAACTCCGCTCAACACGATATCTTATAGAACGAATTATGAACGTAATTTACGTATGATCCTTTTAAGTCAAACAATAGACATCTTAAACCTTATGGCATTGTATCGCAAATATACAGCGCCTTATCTACGTAACACAGCGCTTTATTAAAGTTATAACGTTGCGATCAAGGGGACCAATCGGACGATTGACATTCAAAACTTCCTTATTAAACAAAATGGGTTTGTATATGTGTTTAATAAACATTAACACTTCAACGGCATTGCGAGATTGTAATGCACTTTATACAAAAAAAAGACAAATAATTGTTTCTAATTTAAAATAAATTGTAAGTGTCAATATGTAATTTTGTACAATTGTACAATTATGTTTTCCAGTGTACACCAAATTAATTATTTCTCAAGTTAAAAACCGCCAACAATCGTTAGAAATGGACTTTCTCTAATTATGAATCATTCCAAACTAGCTAATGTGTTAATAAAGTAAAAATCATATGACATTGACTGTTACCTTGCGGGTTAAGTGAGAAAATAATACCATTAAGTATTTTTATTTAAGTAGTATTAAAGATGCAATGTCTGTATCTTGATAACGCTTGAATTTGTCACACTGTAATATCATATCACCTTCGTATGTATGCAATGTTAAGTAAACTAAATAAAATAAGACTGCAAGGGAAATTGCTAAATTTCATGACAACTAATGGTGTTTGGATCGGATTTGAACCAGGGACCTCTGGCCCCGCAGTCTGATGCGTTACTTTCAGGCCACCGCGATAACTGAGCGTATTGCTTGCAGTCAAGTTATTTAAGTGTTTCAACGTAATGTGTCGAAACATTTACAGACAAAGCAAAATATACGGCGCCTTATCTGCGTTACACAGCGTTTTATTGAGGTGTAAACGTTGCAATCAAGGGGATCAATCGGACGATTGGCATTTAAAACTTCCCTATTAAACAAAATGATATTGTATATGTGTTCAATAAACATTCACACTTAAACGGTATTGCGAGATTGTAATGCACATTATACCAAAAAAACATAAATGGCAAATAATTTGTTCTCAATATTCGATTAAACGCATTTGTCAATACGTATTTCAGGTTTCAGTGTACACCATAATAATTATGTTATTGTGCTTCTGGTGTACGCTACTCAACATTCTAACGTTAATAACCGATAACAAATCGTTAGAAATGGACTTTTATTATGAATTATTCAACAACGCGCTAAGTTGTTAATAAAGTCAAATTTATATGACATTGACAGTCACCTTGCGGGTTTAGTGACAAAATAGTACCTATGACATAATCATAACGGACACTAAGCCATTGCAAATATAGCTATGTTTCATTGACTTACTACAATGTTTGGTTTTTAAAGTCATTGATTTTTTCTGAATAATTGGTTGACTATAATTTTGTATTGGGTTATGTTTGATGACATGTAAATTTGAGTAGTATTAAAGATGTAATGTATGTATGTAGATAACGCATTTTAGTCACACTGCAATATCATTTCACATTTGCATGTATGCAGTGTTAAGTATACTAAATAAAATAAGACTGCAAAGCAAAGGAAATTACAAAATTTCATGACAAATACTGGTGTTTGGATCACACACTGTTCAAACACAACAACAACAAATCATAAAGCAAACATAAAATATAAGAGCCCGCAGTCGAACCAGAGACCTTTGGTCCCGCAGTCTGTTGCGTTACGTTCAGGCCACCGTGATCCTTGAGCGTGTTTCAATATAACAGACAAAGCAAAATTTGCTCACTACAATTTGTCAAAAACGTTGTTTTTCTGTAAAATTTAAAAATTCATAGATACATACATGTATGTGGCGGTTTGATAGATTTAGTGGAGTAATATTCACTGCTAAAGTATGGTTTAAAGTAAGATGTTAACAATTCTGATCAAAGATAAAGATACGTCATCTTTAACCTCACCAGATAAATAGGGGTATATTGCTATAAACGGAAGTTTTGAACGCTAATCGCCGATTGGTTACCACAATCACTGTGCACTTGAAATTCTAACATACATTACTGTATATAATTTACATTTAAAGACTCCGTACATAGCAGATCTGAGTTTAATAAAAATTTGTTTAGGATCTCTGCAAACATTCTACAGAAGTAAATCACAGATGAAAAACCTTCTTATCCATTCTCGATTGTAATTGACAGAAACCGCTGATATATACATGTACAGCATAAACTGAATTTGACTTAAACAATGCTAAGACAAAAAGTGAAATACCCTTGCATAGTGCGTATTCGTAAGCAATTTTACCCAAACAAAATCAGTAAACGAGTGCCGGTGGAGAAATATAAATGAGGACATAAACGTTGGTTTTCTAGATATTTTAAAGGATCCCGTGGAATTGTTGTCTCCAAAAATGCAATATGTATATTAAATAGTTTATTATTAAATTGATTATTTGACGATAAGTTGACGTATACCGTTAGATACAAAAACTGCGTTTAATTGTACATTTGTAAATTAAATTGCACTATGACAAAAGAAAATCAAAATCAATTGTTTGTTTTTTTGGTTTCCTGTTCACAAAACGCATCTGCGTGTCTACTCCATCAATGGAAACTAGAAATCACTGCTGGTATATGCGGATCGCCTTAATGAATTTTTTGAACAGCACACGCAAATACTCTAGGATTTTGGGTGTCTTTGCAAGACACGTGTGTGCAGGTAGGTTTGTCTTTGTATTTAGTAACCAGTCGTGAATATTTCTGAAACTTCAAACCTTAACATTGCTAAATTAGTTTAAGAGCTTTAAAAAACAGTGAACACTGGACGAACACAAAATAAACAAGAAATGTCTTTAAAAAAAGACAGAGGGCGTAGGATTAAAAAGGGGAAAAAACAACACAAGGCTAAGTACTTGTACATAAATCTTACACAGATAACAGAAAACTTACACTGGTTATTTTCAAGTATCAGTAAACAGCTGTGTTGGCCACCATTGTTAAAAAGTAAGTGATGTCTTCGAATTCCATTAAGGAGATTTATTACTTGTGTAATGACGGACAGAGGCTGGAAAAACTTGCAAGTATTATCTTGTACATAAAGCACATGCTCAAGTCAACATACACGATAACATTGTTGTTTACTTCTAACCGCATCGCAAAGCATACTTTCCGATTTTACACTTTTACACTAAAAAGTAGTTCTGGAAAACGTTGCAATACATCTTTCTCTTGAAACCAGATTGCGTGCCGTATTCGTTTTTCATAAACATTAAATGATGCATCATTAACGCTATGCACAAAGGAAAAAATATCACTTTATTCATAAAAGTTACGCACGAATAACTCTGCGGATTAACAAATATAAAAGTATATACCCCAGCATCTGGACGTAGTGAGGCTAACCTAATAATTATTGGATAATATGTCAGACTTTTTACTATAAACCGGTTCACATCTGGAGACGAAATTCATTTTTTCCATAAAATATTTTGTTTGACACGTAACTGTTTATTGTTTTAATATAAAACACTTTAGAAAGCAATATCCCAACAATTTAATCTACGAACGAAGCAAAATTTCGTAAAACATATGCATTACACTAGTGTGGCCTTTATTTTTTTGCGCGTATCAGTTTCATCCAATCGATTTTCTCTGTTTCTCCATACGTCATTTTCAGTGCTTATGAAATCATCCAATAGAACGGCGAATTTCTGAAATCTCAGAGAGACGTCATTATACAGAATTGTAGGTCAAAAAGTGAGCTAAAACCCCGGTCACATTAAAGGCGCACGATTTTTTGGTCGTGCGATTTCTGAAATTTATGGGAGGTAGGGGTCGCAGGCCCAAGATCTTGCGCCTCAAACCATAAGTTTCATCTTGTGCAGCTGGCGTGGGCTTGTTGAGCGTGTAGTACGCATAGGGTGCAGGCCAGGCACGCATATGGCTGCG
>Ga0224511_10001030_pt1 | contig 15767 bp, 11 predicted proteins | sample SF_May12_sed_USG_2_FD_169988 | JGI IMG/M metagenome (GOLD analysis project Ga0224511, IMG submission 169988) | Sediment microbial communities from San Francisco Bay, California, United States - SF_May12_sed_USGS_8_1 | ecosystem: Environmental > Aquatic > Marine > Sediment | place: USA...
CAATTCCGCCCCTCTGTCCGATGTGTTTAGATTGCTTCTGTCACATGGTCAGACTATCGTCACGTGATTTTGTGTGATGGCAGTGGTTAAAGTAGCAAAGCGTGACGTAACCGCTGTGAGGAGTTTGATGTACTAACCGTTTTTCTAATATGTAGGTTACCTTCCGTTTTTGGAAAACATATTTAAAACGAAAGTAGATTGCGGTTACAATACACTATATATGTATGAGTTACACATGCATTTTGAACGCAATCATAAGCCTTTGCGATATAGGTTTACAGGCAGCTTGTATCATTAAAGTAGCTAGAGCACAGAAAATTGGGTTGAAAAGTACTTATCTTAAAATATGATTTTGGTAAGAGTCTTAGCAAAGAAATGTGATGGAATATGGCCGACACTAAAACATTTCTTGACTACATATTTAAAAAGATGAAAAATGCATGTAATATTAGGTAAATCCATTTTGTATCTGTGGACAAGAAAAGGATTTCCCCTCATAATGAATAGTATATTGGAAAGGTCCTGGTTTGTGCATATTTTTCTCCAAAACTAGCACATGGTACCTATTGTGTACGCTCTATTACGCAGTAATTTAGACTTTTAGGTATAGTTTAGATTTTTTCTCATGTTAATGCCCAAACCGTGCATTGGTGGCTTTTTAAACAAAACATGTTCTTTATATGTTAAATTAAAAAATATATGTAACTATTCAAAATGTATGTTTGGAAACAGTAATTTGTACTCAGAAATGATTTTAGCGATTTTAACTCATATGTCTAGGTTAACAGTACATTTTCTATGCTGGTTGTAGGGAAAATAGATATTATAAAGAACTGTCTGTCATACCGTTTTGTTTAGTTCCGGATATTTCCTCCACGCACGCGTTTTCGAATCTCGATAGCCATCTTAAATATAAACAAAACAACGTATGTTACCTAGATTGATGCAATTGCATCATGATCTTCGAGTCAAAGACAATTATTTGAGATATTACTTTTATTAATTAATTTGTCAATGGTAAAAAAGTAATGCACCACTGACGTTGTAGACCTCGATCTCCACGACGTTCATGGTGCCGTTGTTGATGTCAGCGGCCTTGACGTCATCGTACACGAACGAGTCGCTTTGTGTCATGCAGCCGCTGGACAACACATACACTCCATTGACAGGATCCACATTGTAGGTAAAGAGACACAAATCATGACCACTTCCAAACGTTGGCCCATAAAATCATGACCACTTCCAAACGTTGGCCCATATTGATAATGGTGGTAGACACTTTTATCTGTTTTATTGCTATGGAATTTCCGGAAACGTTTATCGTACGAACACACAAGTTGAAACAGAAACGCCTTGTCATCACGTTTATACTGTCCTCCTGAACTATCCCAGGCCAGACTGGTGTAACCGCCGTACACGGAGCCCTGAGTGTTGTAGACGACCGTCACGGTCGGGCCTCGGTTGTCGCACATTTTGTGGAACTGTTCTCGTCCACAGCCGTCCCTGTTTATGGAGTACAGCAGATGGAACTGTTTGGGTCCAGCGGAGATCCATTCCTCCAACTGGTTCATGTGTTCAAAGGACAGTCGACCCGGCATCGCTACACTGTGCAACATGTATGATAGAGATAATTTATTGTTAAAATCTTACTAAAAGCATACTTTAGAAGTAAATATGAGAAAATGCCAAATGTAGTTTTTCGTGCATGTTGAAGCACAGAAAAATGTCAGCGCCGGGAATCGAACGCGGGACTTCTGGCATCGCAGTCTGTCCAGTGCGTTACCACTTGGTCACTGAGTCAAGTGAGCACATTGATTGCAGTCAATCTATTTAACTGGTTCAACACATTGGGTTTGCAAACAAAGCAAAATTTGGGGGCCACACTTTTCCAACCATGCTATTTTTTGTAATATTTTAACTTGCTTGGATAAATATATTTCACAGTTTCTCTTAATACGAAAGGAAAACACACAAAATAGTTTATTCTGAATGTCTGTTGGCGTTGCGTTTTTGTGCTGTTCTGTGTGTTTGATTTTGTACGAGTCTTTTTGTGCATAGAAGATTGTTCTGTGAAAAAGCTTAATCGGCCTTTTTTCATACATGAATAAACATCTTTTGTCGCGCGTTGACTAAATATATATGAAAATATTTTAGGGACATACAACAACAAATCAAAGCTCCTCAAAATACTCAATGAACAAAAGAGTCAATAAAACAGCGTTTTATTGGTTTGGTGAATATTTAAGTATTTCATTTTCAATTCAAAACCTATAGAAATCCAGACACCTCCTTTGGAGTCACATTTAACACACCGATTAATACCTACAATACCTTGCATGTTGGAGAAGACGAACGCAAAGAATTAAAATAAAAATGTCAAATTATGATCGTCTGCTTAAAGAATGTCGAAACAAAAACAACTATTTTGTTCTCTGTATATTCTTATGTATGTGTTAGTAAATGTGATATTAGTATCTATGCCAAACTATAAAACAGAAATTCTAGTCAGTACAAAATGCAGTTGTTGTTTTTTAGTTAAAAAGTGAGTAAAAGAAGCAAAAGAGCATTATCCTTCCAAGCAAGATTTAATCAGATTAATGCGCTTTATTAAGTTGGGTTTATATTTAAGAATTTCATGTTCATTTCAAAACCTATAGAAATTAGATACCTCCCCTGGAGCCACATTGAACACACCGATCAATATTTGCAGTACTTGCATGTTTGACAAGCCGAACGCAGTGAATTAAAATAAAAATGTCAAATTATGATCGTCGGAACAAAATGAAATATTTTGTTCTCTAAATATACTTACGTATATGCAAGTAAATAATATGACATTACAATCCATACCGAACTACATTACAGAAAGTCAGTGCAAAATGCAGTTTTTGAGTTAAACATTAGTAAAAGAAGCAAAAGAGCATATTAAGCCAACCAAACAAGATTTAATCAAATTGAAAGAATAAATAATGGTATATAGAGGATTAATAGTAAACCTCATTTACATGCTGCTAGAATGTCAAAGAGTAAGTAGAAAATATACTTACAAGGTATTATTATATCCTCCTTTAAATACGCCACAAAAGGATCAAATGGTTTGTCAAGACGTACACTTATTTTATCGGAGGGTGGAATTGATTTTTAGAATTCAAAGGAAGACAACTCTTTTGTGATCTAGATATGTGCAGTTTAATAAATATGGCATACCTCGTAAGCGGTGTAGGTTTAAATCATGAGACTATTCATGAGAACCACGCAAATAAAGTTGTAATTCAGACCCGAAAGGTCCCATTGATTTGTCTTTACGGAGCTCTGCGTGACATGTGGTCACTGAAATCAATTAAATGCACTATAAAACCGCGATGCGTAAAATTTTCTATCATCCAAGAAATATTACAGATTCATCATAATTATTTTACAGAAATATTGGCCTATGAGGGCTTTTCATCTTTAAGTGTGTGTCACAGATCGTACGCATTACGAAACGACCAATAAGGAGTACACAAAAGTCCGTCTCTTGGTACACACTACACTGACCTTAGAATCCAATGGCATTAAAATGCTCAAGTTATTAAAACATGAAACGAAACAAATCTTCCGAATTTACACAAATTACAAAATGTATTCGATATTCTGTCGCACTTGCATCGCTGGCGCACATAAAAACGCATAATCATAATTAACCTATGATCAATATGAGATTAACCGAACTCAAATGTTTGGGTCATATAATTAAAAAAAACTCACGAAAATTCACCAACAAGGACATTTGTGAATTTTGACTCCTGTATTTTGCTATTTCTTTTAATTATGTTTTTCGAAATTTAACAGCTAACTAGGGTTAGGGTTAGGAGAGGGGGTGCGACACTGGAGCCGCTAGTGTAATTTAACGTACACTTAATAAACATTTCTAAAGAACTGATATGACCTCACGAGATTGAGAACTCTTCTAAACATTTCAATAAGTTATGCATACATGTTTTTAAAAATTAGAATTCCTGTTTCCATGAACTTTCATGACAACGGATATCTTATAAACCATTCACTAGAAGTAAATATTTTTACTTTGCACATTCAGCATCACGATGAAGAGCCACTAGCGAGGCGGCGGATAGTCGTGCGTGAGGTCCGAAGCCACTCTTCTTCCCCACACGATTAAGAGTCACTAGCGAGGCGGCGGATAGTCGTGCGTAAAGGTCCCAAGGCCACTCTTCTTTCCCACACGATGAAGAGCCACTAGCGACGCGGCGGATAGTCGTGCGTGAGGTCCCAAGGCCACTCTTCTTTCTCACACGATGAAGAGCCACTAGCGAGGCGGCGGATAGTCGAACGTAAGGTCCCGAAGCCACTCTTCTTTCCCACACGATGAAGAGCCACTAGCGAGGCGGCGGATAGTCGAACGTGAGGTCCCGAAGCCACTCTTCTTTCCCACACGACGAAGAACCACTAGCGAGGCGGCAGATAGTCGAACGTGAGGTCCCGAAGCCACTCTTCTTTCCCACACGACGAAGAGCCACTAGCGAGGCGGCGGATAGTCGAACGTGAGGTCCTGTGGCCACACTTCTTTCCCACACGACGAAGAGCCACTAGTGAGGCGGCGGATATTCGTGCGTGAGGTCCCGAAGCCACTCTTCTTTCCAACGCGATGAAGAGCCACTAGCGAGGCGGCGGGTAGTCGTTCGTGAGGTCCGGAAGCCACTCTTTTTTCCCACACGATGAATAGCCACTATCGAGGCGGCGGATAGTCGAACGTGAGGTCCAGAAGCCACTCTTTTTTCCCACACGATGAAGAACCACTAGCGAGGCGGTGGATAGTCGAACGTGAGGTCCCGAAGCCACTCTTCTTTCCCACAAGACGAAGAGCCACTAGCGAGGCGGCGGATAGTCGTTCGTGAGGTCGAACGTGAGGTCCCGAAGCCACTCTTCTTTCCCACACGACAAAGAGCCACTTGCGAGGCGGCGGATAGTCGTGCGTGAGGTCCCGAAGCCACTCTTCTTTCCCACACGACGACGAGCCACTAGCGAGGCGGCGGATAGTCGAAAACCATGAAGTTGCTCATCGAGTTGGTGTCGTTTAATTACTTTCTTTAGCAGGTGGCGCTGCTCTTAATTCAGTTTTTTGGCCCGCTTCACTTATAAGAGGCGCGTTTACTGCCTGCATAACAGGTGCAAACGCATTACGCACACTGAGCAATTTACTGTCTTTGTGTTACGAGGAAGCAAGGCTTTTTCACAACGCACAAGCAGAGTGTTTGGCGAAACGAAAGTGTCTACGTTAACGTATTGACTTTTTAGTAAACTTGCACTTTGCATGGTGATCCTGTTTTGGTGCTTCCTTAAGCGACATCTAGGTTAGTATCGGACGCCTGGGAAATGTTTTAAAATGAGAAGTTTACAGATTTTGAACACATTTTACTTTATCGGACATTATTTTAAGGGAGTTTTGGACATAAGGACTCTTCTAAATATTGCTTACTAAAATGTGCTTTAGCTTACCTATTGTAAGTTCTAGTCCAAACACAATTATCTTAAATGTTTGGTGATGTTAACGTGTCTAAAGAAGCCTTAAGATATTACCGATAACGTTGTAGTTACAAGCATTAAGATTTTTGGTACTTTGGTATTAAATGGTTCAATTAAATAGAACTTTTATTATATTAATGTAAACAAAGCCAGATTTAGAGTTGATGGGGCTACTGTACCATTTATGAAGAATTTACAACGTTAAAACAGTTAAAATTTAAATAAACCAAGAATAGCATGTATTTATTTAGTGCTGCAGTTAAAATACTATTATAGTACATAACTGTAACCTGGTAATACTTTCCCAGAAATAGTTGCGGTCCTATCAAAGTGCCCACATGCAAGTGCTAGTAAGTTACGCCTGTCCTGGATTCATTGCATTTTATTCTAAGAATATACATAATACATAACAGAACGCACAAAAAGTTGGCCGATACGCCAGTTTCAACTTGATGATCAGATGCCTTGCTTCTGTACGGTTCATTGTCTTGGATGTCATTTGAGCAAAGCAATGCAACGTGTGTTTTAAAGGCTTATGCTACAGTTTCGTGATTTTTTTTCTCAATAATAGATTTCTTTCAAACTTTATGTATGTCAAGAACATGATGTTATGAAATGAAAAACCAAACAAAAATGAGACCTTACCGGGGTCAATTGTTTTTATGAGATACCAAAGATTTCACATATTTAACATTTTTTACGATTTTCATAGACTTCTTTGTCGGCATGAAATAATAGGATGCATTATTAGAATATCATAAATAATTATATTTTTCATTTAAGACATTCTATATTACACTTAAATTGCTAAATATTGCAATACAACTAATGAAACACATATACAAATTAAGTATTACCTTATTTACGACAAATAAATTTTCCGCCAATCTTTTCATTCTAGGGATGTTTTTTTAAGTTAACTAAAATGTTACAGAATAGAATTTCACCAAATACTACCAATATATTATCCAACGTATAACAAACATAAACTAAAAAAGAAAAATATAGGTTACCATGTTAATTTGCTCTAAGTGGCAATTTTAAAGTGTTGATGGTGTGGGGTGGGGTAATTACGCATACACAACACGACTTAAAGGTTTATAGTGTACATCATTAGTAATTAAAATTAAATTTTACAAAACAAAATAAGACTTTCCAACCTTTTTCTTTAATTATTTTCGTAAAAAGTACCAATGCTAGCACACTGGAATGGATCTCATCGGAAAACGGGTTCCGGGTGCCGGGTTTTAGAAGCCGCAGCGTTTAATTTTGTTGTGAAAATTACGCATTTAGGCGGTGGTATACTCATTTTATACTCGTTAAAAAGAAACTGTAGCATCAGTTTTTAAAGTATGTTTAACGCACCAGACGTTCTACAATATGCTCGTCAAGTAGTATTATGTGCTTGAATCACGCAGCAGTGTCAGGTTCTCTGTACATCAGAAGAAACCAAACTGAGACACAAAGTTGAAATGACTATCCCGCGGTTTAGTCTGTTAAACACACACAAAAGGAAAATAAATGTACTCACATTGTGACATTTTGAGTTACCAACGTGTTCAATGGTATATTTTATATGACTTCTCACGATTGGCAATTTATAAAATCCTAAGCAATTTCATTTGAAGTCTACATACTTATTGTAAAATGGAATGGCCACCTTGGTTATTTGTATGAATTATAAATAAATAAATCAGAAAAGTTATGTGTCAATAAAACATGTTTATTTTATAAATTGCATACATGTATCCGTATTGTTAGTGTTTCTTGTACAATTTAAATTCAAATTTATTTTGCAGAACATTTAAACATTTATTTTGAATATGATACATGTATTTGAAGTATGCGTGTCAATAGAATGATTGGAGAACATCTAAATTACAGATCTACACCACATTCTCTTTAAATGAAACACTTCTTATTTTATAAATTGCAAACATCCGTGTTGTTAGTGTGTCGTGTACAGTTAAAATTCAAGTTTGTTTCGATAAACATTTTAACAAGTATCTATGGTTTTTGAAGTACACGTGTATATGGAATGATTGGAGAACATTTTAAGTTATACACAAAATTTTCTTGCAAAAGAAAATGCATACTGGAAAGTTAAATATGAAGATCATAGCTTAAGTTTCAACAAAATATAGTACACGCTAATATGCGTTTGGCATTGACACAATCTTATGCACAGTTAAAAAAGACGGGAAAATGAATTAATTAATGAAAATATTAACAAAAATGTTTTTGATGAATACATGTATGATATTTAGCATATGATTTTGTCAATCCTCAACTTGATATTCTTGTCATCGACTGTCTAAGCCGTGTCAGACATCTTGGACACTTCCGATGCGCTATCTGCCGACACTTCCGGTGAGGTCACCATGTCCAAGTGGTCCATGGCCAGCTGCTGAAGGCGGCGGAGGGCGAGCAGCGCCAGGATGTCCACATCCGACTCCACTTCTGTTTCTTCCTCGTAGTTCTTGACCGGCAAAATGTTGATTCGAGGAACACCAAACATCTCAAAAACGGTTTGAACAGTATGTTTCATAGTGAAATCTTTGAAGACACTAGTAAAGTCTTTCCCGTAGTCACTTACATTGTCAATCTTTGTCAAAACGATCGCATGAGGGACACCTGATAAAAGTATAGTTATGCAAGTTGTTAAAGGAGCTAAAGCACAGAAAATTGGGTTGATAAGTACTTATCTTAAAATATGATTAAGGTAAGTGTCTTAGCAAAGAAATGTGATGTAAAATGGCTGACCCTATAAAAGTTTGACTACATATTTAAAAAGAGGAAAAATGCATGTAATATGAGGTTTAAATTCTTTTTGTGTCCGTGGACAAGAAAATGATTTCCCCTCGTAATGAATGGTATATTTGAAATGCCCTGGTTTGTGTAAATTTTTTACAAAACTAGCACATGGTACCTATTGTTTATGCTCTGTTAGGCAGTTATTTAGACTTTTAGGGATAGTTTTGATTTTTCCCATGTTATTGCCCAAACCGTGCTCTGGTGACTTTAACGTTAAATATTAGAATGCTACCAATAAGCATTAAAACATTTCTTGAGAACTCAGCAAAGCATGTTTAAATACTTATTCATTCATTCTTTGTTATTTATTTCTAAAGATTAATATATTCAGGGAATCATTGTTATGACAACAATTGTACACTGTACATTGTCAATCAGTCATTATCTTGTCTCTCCAAATGAGATGAACACAGATTTATTTGTCAAAAAATATGCAGTTTCACCTATTCTTTTGATTTCTATAATAATAATAACCAATAACATTAACTGACTAAGGACCAGAACCGTCTGTACAACTTTGTTTAGAGACCACCAATTGATGATTGTTGTGAAGTTTGGTTAAAATCCAGAAAACTGTTTCAGAGAAGAAGTTGGGGTGGACAGATGACGGACAAAGGTCGGTCACAATAGCTCGTCGTAAGCAGTTTTAAAACGATGTAAAGGGTCTACAAATCAGCTACATAGCAAACAGAATACATGTATACCTCTTATAATGCAAAGTCGTATTACATCTTCAATTTCTTTCTTCGCTTCATCTTTCATAACCTTAACTTCTCTGGCGTCAAGAACAATAACCAGGCATTGAATTTCATCCTTTCGTTGCGGATATCTTATGCTCTCTTTTGATCTTGGTGAAAATGGGACAGCGGTATTAAACTGAAACAATAAAAAGATTAGTGTTAAAAGGTTTATAAATATTTAAAGGCGTATATCTTTTAATTTGTTTTAGAATTTTGTTTTATTTCTTAACAGTTTAGCAATTGGTAAACAGTGTAAAACGTTTTATGTAAAATACATGTGTATGCTTAAAAGATGATTTTTTAGGCAGAAGTGTATTGATTTATACCTCTGCCAAACACTACCATCTCATTTGAACAAATAAACCTTCCAATACACTATTTTGTCGTGCAAACTTGCGTGACGTCAGATTGGCCGTAAAAAAGTGTGTTTATGTTATACACCCCGTTTTAACATTCATTAACTTGTGTAATCTACTGACAAACACACCCTTTAATCGAACTCGCCAAACACTTAACCAATTTTAATCATGGGGCGACGTCCCAGGTTTACCTTTCATCAGTTTATTATTACGTCAGAGCAACGTTTAATTGCGATAGGTATGTTGCATGACGGAATGCAGGCTTAAGCTGTTGCCGAACATTTTTGTGTTCTAGCTAACACCATATCGCGATCTCAAGGTCGTTTTTATAAAACCTGACATGTTCAGGTTCACACTTTTCTGTCAGAATTTCTGATGGAAGAGCGTATAAGTGGCGCACAAAGGGTGAACGTTTTAACGTCACTAACGTGCAGCAAGGGGACTGGTATGGCTTCGGATCGGTGATGGTTTGGGGATGGATCCATGCGAATGGTAGAACATAGCTTGTTATTGTGCGAGGGACATAAACAACATTTATGTTCTGTGAGAAAAGTGTTGTTCCATATGTTGTGCCTTTCTTTCAAACCCATGACGCCATGATTTTTAGCAGGACAACGCTCGTCCGCATTCAGCGAATTACACACTAAGTACTTGTGGTAAACCAAATTGCGACATTTGAATGGCCATCTTGATCTCCCAATTTATCGCCTCTTGAACACATGTCGGACATTCTTGGAAGGCGCATTTTATCCGAAATGATGGCAACAACGTTCGGCAACTTGAGGCTGCATTGTTGGAGGAATGGGCCAACATTTCATTTGTGATGATCAACAAATTGATCAACATCATGAGGAAACACTGTACCGCTGTGTTAGACAAAAACGACTGTCATACACAATATTGAGGCTTGTTTGACTTTTAGGATGTGACCCTTACCTAACGATGACATGTGTTACGCATTATTAAGAAAGTTGTCGTTATCTACTCTAAAGATTTTTTGTTGCTTTTGCATCCATCTACGCATGTATCTACTGATTTTCTAAATTATGTATGCTCAAATAAAATAGAGTACAATTGAATCCTAAGTTGCTAAACGTTTTTACCTAGTATATTTACAATAGTACATAGCTTGTTGAACATTGCTATCTTTTTGTATTCATGTATTGTGCAACATGTAGTAGTTTGTACTGCCTATTTTGTTTAATAAATATTGGTTAAACTTAATATCTTGTTTGCTACAAGTTGATTGATGGTGTGTGTCTTTCATCAATGGTTGGACTTTGAAATAAAACTGGTACACGTCTGCATAAAACTTGACAGAAGGCTTCTCCCGTGTACATTTGCTTTCCACAGACACAACAAAAAGTTGGGCGTTTACTCAGAAGGGGAAAGAAACTTGTTTCCGAATTCTGTGCATATCAAGCAGTAACTCCTAAATTGTTTGCTGTTTAGTTGTTTGAAAGGACCATATCATAAACAATTGCTTCCGCTTTCATGGGTTATCCTTGTTCAAATGAAAATTTTAATCAAGCAAACAAGCATTCAGAATCAATGAAAGAATCAATTGACCAATCACATAATCAATCGAACAAGCAATGAAGCAAGTATTTGGTTTTGGCGTGTTTTGCGTACTTTTGGAGTTACGTTACATTAATTGCAAGCTAAATTGATGACAATTGTAAAGAATTATGAACCTAAAGAGCTTACAGATTTAGTAGGCAGACGAAACTCTTTTAAAATATCATATTACTAGTAGTTGATATGTTTTTGACGTCATGATTTTGACATGGATATTAACAATGAATATGGTAGAAAGACTATGACATATAAAAATGATATTTTACCTGGTGTCGCTAGGTACTTAAGCTTACTCAGGTTATAAAGAGTCATTAAAGTGTTTACCGTGTAATTCTCGGGAATATGCCCATCTAACAAATACTGCATGTCCGAGCTGGAGACGCCATGACCGGGGATGTCGTACAAAAGCAGAGCTAGATGCTTGCCCTGCTGTGTCCGAAACTGGTACGATGTGAACTGTAACAGTTTAAAACAAACTCCAGATACAACATGCAAATTCATATACGGTAATTTCTCCAACTGAACAAATCAAAATTATGTACAACTCTGTATTCACTGCATTGTGTCTACGTTGATACTTAATGATATAACAATGACATATCAATAAAACACATATTGATACTTGTGTTTAGAAACATACTACTATTATCCACACACCTGTTGTGTTGTTCCGGGCTGAGATATCCCAACCATAGCCGGCTGGCGGATTCTGCCGGAGATTGCCGAGCTGATTGTGTTGACGAAACTGGATTTCCCTGCTGCAGCCGGGCCGGTCAACAAAAAGCGGAATTCTGGGACCTGTTCCTGGTCTGGGGGCGCCATTGTCATAACCTCCTCGCGAAGTTTGTCCAAGTACTCGATTTCCGAAATAGTGTAAATAATTAAGTTTAAACATAAAATGTAGTAATTTTAGTGCAAAGTGTATATTTCGATATAGATTTTTGATGTAAGAAATATTTTACACGACTTTCAATAATGTAAATTTTAAAACATCACACTTACTATTCCAGAATATAAAAAATGTTTCGTAAGAACTGTGTCCATGAAAAAATACCGTTTTGTTTAGTTCCGGATATTTCCTCCATGGATGTTTTTTCGAATCTCGATGGCCATCTTTAATACAAACAATATACTCGATTATGAATTGGACAGTAAATAGGCTAACGACAGCTAAAATTATGTGGAAACTAACAAAATTATGTTGGAACTATAGTTTTCTTCTTAAGGCTTACGGCGCTTAACTGGCGTGGTCAAATGAAAAATGCATAAGTTATATATATAATTTAACTAAATTCACAAAACATAGTACGTACCTATTTTAATGGAACTTTTTAACCGTGTAGTTTTTAAAAACACTGACACAGAAATTATATACTTCTTATTAAAAAAGGAAAGGGACGTATTTTTTCGTATTTTAACCTCTCTTTCATATGAATAGTGTAAACTGTCAAATCTTATTTTTAAATTCAAATTATCATATATGGTAAAAAGCGGCCTGGTGAATTATCTTATATCCTCCCTTCTCATAGCTTCGGCCATTCTCATGAGTTCGTGAATTTAAGTATGACGCCATTCACGACCTATCCGCGAAAGTACATGTGTCCGAATTATTTTACCAAATAAACTACGTCAAGAATCATAATAATGACAAAATATGACCATATTAGTCCTAGTGCTTCTGAGCTGTTGGTATTAGATATGTCTTAATAGATCTACTACTTTTTATTTGAAAGAACAAATTGATATTGAAAATCTCTACTTTCGCTTCGTAATCTCAATCTTCTTCATCAGCTGCGACTATTTTTAGACCCACGTGGTATGACCTCATAATTTGAAGTTTCCTTACGACTGATTATGCCCCACTTTCAGTTTTATATAGAAACATTCAATAGAACTTTCCATTATATTAAATGACGTTAAAAATTAAGCTGTATGTGGATTGGTTTGGGTAAACTTTGCTGTTTCAATACAGCCGTAAAATACTTTAACCAAGATTGACTCGACATATATTGGATAAAGGTGTCACATACATATTTTCGTAACATGTGATTGCTGTTAGAACTTAATTTGCATGTCTTGCAGCGCAAAAATTATCGGCCAATAAAAATTCACGAAAGTATGAGAATTCCCTGACCTTTTCTGATTTCCTGTTGACAAATATTTGGACGAAAATAATATAAAGTTTTCAGACGTTTTTGAAACAAAACAGCATACATGGTTCGAAGAATACATGTTGCAGTAAAATACTGGAATTTACAATCAGCTAATGCTAAGCATTACCAAACAGTACATGAACAAAGTCTTAAGTGGCCGAACCTATGAGAAGACAGGATAATGCCATATTCTTAAATGTTACTAGGTTTGTGATTCTTCTGGTTTTTTTGCTGCAAATGTGTGTTTCAATTAAGCACGGAGGCCTTAAATATAACTTATATAACTTATAACTTAAATATAACCTATTTGTTTTCAAAAATGAATTAATTTATTAAACTAATGTACTCTACCACTGACACTGTAGACCTCGATCTCCACGACGTTCATGGTGCCGTTGTTGATGTCAGCAGCCTTGACGCCATCGTACACGAACGAGTCGCTTTGTGTCATGCAGCCGCCAGCATTGAACAACACATACACTCCATTGACAGGATCTACACTATCGTTGAATAAGCACAGATCAAACTTATGACCAAACGTAGGCCCACGCGATGAACTGTGGATGACACTTTTATCTGTTTTATTGCTATTGAATTTTCGGAAACGTTTTTCGTACGAAAATACAAGTTGAAACAGAAACGCCTGGTCATCACGCTTATATCCTCCCGAGTCCCCCCAGGTCATACTGGTGTAGCCGCCGTACACGGAGCCCTGAGTGTTGTAGACGACCGTCACTGTCGGGCCTCGGTTGTCGCACATTTTGTGGAACTGTGCTGGTCCACATCCGTCCCTGGTTATGGAGTACAGCAGGTGGAACTGTTTGGGTCCAGCGGAGATCCATTCCTCCAACTGGTCCATGTGTTCAACAGACAGTGGACCCGGCATCGTTACACTGTGCATGGTGTGTATATTCTATGGAACTGGCCCAGTCCGTCCCTGGTTATGGAGTACAGCAGGTGGAACTGTTTGGGTCCAGAGGAGATCCATTCCTCCAACTGGTCCATGTGTTCCACGGACAGTCGACCCGGCATCGCTGCACTGTGCAACATATATGATAGAGATAAGAGTATATGGTGTGTATAGGCGATTGTTGTTTTATAAACATAATTTGGAAATACTGTTTTCTTTTATAAAATGGCATGACCATTAAAATCTATACATATAGTTTGTTTGATGTTACGCTGTTTTTACACGGATTAGGTCATTGATCAGCTGTTTACTTGGCAAGCGATTTACTCCGTCCGCCATGAAGAGGATTTCATCAAAACCAGAAAACATTTGGTAATTTAGAGTCAATAAGACATTGGCTGGACGTCCACGCCCCTTTTAATGCCGTACAGTCAGATATTTTGATCAGAGTAATTAAAGCAAGTTGAGTGAATTAATTGTTATATCTTAAAATGTTTAAACGATTAGTTTATTTACTGGAAAATATATTGTTATTATACATTACAATTAAGCCTTTGGCATATAATACTCACTAAGGAAAGTTTTTAAGTTGTTGCATTTAATTATTGTTTCATGTTAAGTTTCATCATAATTCCCTCTCAATCACTTCTGAATAGATACAAAACATAATCGACCTCGTTCAACGACCCTTTTATAATTGTATATGAGTGTTTTCCACCAACATTCAATTTGGCGCCGCGGCTCAGTGGATATGTGTCCGTCTCGCAAGCAACAGCTTTAAAATACACTCTACAAAATATTTCTTTCAGAAACGTTATTGCAAATTATATTTATCAATTATACATATTTAAATCATCAGAAAAACGAATTTGCATTTTTCTGTAAATAGTACGAATGAATTAAACATAGTTATGTTCAATGTATGTATAAACAAATACACGCAACGCGGTTCTGAATGAGTGTGTAAGGTGCTATGCCTGTATCTCTTCTTTACATCTTACTTTTAAAGCCGACTTTAGTAGTAAATACTACTCCAGTAGATATAAGAAACTGCAAAATCTAGTCGTCATGCGTGTTCAAATATTACAGAAAAAAACTGAATTTGTTGCGAAAGTGTGGCCCGCAAATGGGTGATTTCACAAAAATAAAGACAGACAGGAAATTTAAGCAAAATTTTAAATCAAGGAAAAGTATTAATTTTTTTGTCTTTACGAAACAGATAGATTGACTTGTATGCAACAAGAAGCGGTTTTAGTTATCTATTAAAAGAAAAAATATTGTTTAATCTTTATTTGTATCAGATAAACATATTTCCAAATAGGTGTATATTTTAAAGAAGCATACAATGTATTAAATTAGTAAATAAATTGAACTTTGAAGTATTTTTTCAACCTGTGTTATCAAAAACGTATTAAAGCATCACTTATGACAATGTATGCAAGTTGTACACTTCAAAACCTAACCATTATTACTTTTGCTAACTACCACTGTACATATTAAATGAAAAAAGAAAAAGTCATAATAACATTATATGAATCACAATTGTGGTAGTTTAAACACAAAACTACAAGTGGGTCACTCTGATGTCAAATGACGTCACAGATTTAATGGGTTTTTAATGGGGTTTTAATTACCCGTGACGGCGTCGGGCGTCTGGCAAAGCGTTAACGCGTGAGTCAACGTCTATTTA
>Ga0224511_10001031_pt1 | contig 15767 bp, 11 predicted proteins | sample SF_May12_sed_USG_2_FD_169988 | JGI IMG/M metagenome (GOLD analysis project Ga0224511, IMG submission 169988) | Sediment microbial communities from San Francisco Bay, California, United States - SF_May12_sed_USGS_8_1 | ecosystem: Environmental > Aquatic > Marine > Sediment | place: USA...
AACATATCCAATCTCTGTAACAAAGAAATCGCCGGTTGAGGGGGCGGAGAGCATGCCACAAAGATAAAAGTAACACAAAATGAGGTTGGTGGATGTTTTATACAGTTTTCCACCCTTAGCTATTGTGGAAAAATACAAGAGTTGTCATCGTTTGGTTAAAAAACGGAAATGCTTTGGTTCTGTAGTGTCCTTGTACAAGTAGTAGCTAGTAACTTAGTATTAGTATTAGTACTAGTAGCGATGAACTTTCACCCGCATCCCGGTTTTGGCGAGTCTAGTCAACTAGGTGGCCTGGATCTCGATATTGAGTGGTATAAAACAGTCTACCTATTAACTTTTCCATCCTAATTAGTGTAATTGGTTGCAAAAACAACATTTGTTTCCTTTTTACACTGAATTTAAAGAAAATAACTCCCAAATGGTTAAAATAAGAGGACCAGGAACGGATTTGTACCTTTCGCTGAGAGCATCAGGTATTTGTAACTGATACACAAAAAGCAGTGTATTGGTATCGAAATATTCTACACAAAAAAGGAACTTTTACTACCCTGGTTGCCACAGAGCAGATACAGGAAATGAACTCCATAGTGCAAATTCCATGATGATTCACAAAGTCAAAGGGATGGGACACTCGATTAAGTTCAACCAGGAAATCCAGCCATGAGCTAGAAAACATACTCTTTTCAGTAACTGGCATAGAACTACCCTCCCCGAATAAGGGGGAGGACAACTAACAAGGCGGATAATAAGGGGAGGATAACTTTATGCATTCAAAAACGACATGCTTTTTCTTTTGTGTACAAACTACTTACTCAATCAGTAATAACTCTAAGTCAGTCATGTTGGTTTAGGCTGCCAGTTTTCTCACCTGTCTCACACTGTACTCCCGATGATGAAACTGAGAGCAGAGGTACTCGGGTACCTTATGAGGGCAAACTACCAGAATAGACACCAGGGTCTCGTGTCTCAGGTCCGCAAACCTTTCCAGTGCAAACTCATTACCCATGTGAAGTATAATCTTGCAAAACTCAACAGCAACCTACAGTGAATATACCCAGTCTATTCAGCTGCACGTGGCTATAGTCGGGGAAAGTTAAAAACTGTCGGGGCTTTTTTGCTTCTGTTGGTCAAACCAATGAGTTCCTCCAGTTTAAAGGTGACAATCTGTTTGCCAGTGTTTTAGAATTGTGGTTCTTTTAGTATCAGATCGTGTAGACCACTATCGCACGCGCGCCAAACCCGGTGGTACTAAATGAGAGATAGGCATTTGACATGTAAACTTTTCGGCACACTGGCCAAATGGCTGCTATAGAGCACCTTGGAGGCTGTAGGATTACAGACAGTGAAACCCATGGATTTCCATGACTGCCTGCTAGAGGCCCAGTTGAAAAGAGCTTTACAAGTAGTGTGTTGAGTGAAAAGTTTACACATTCGAACTGTGAGAATCCATTGGTTTGACCACCAGCAGGAAAAGAGCCACAGCCGTTTTCAACTTTCCCAACTATAGTATAAGTCACAATCGTTATGACCATGGCTAAAGCGTGAACTGTAGTTGGAGGATCTATTAAGCCTAATAGAGTCATATGACTGCAAATTGTTGCTAACTTTGTTTAGTCAACTTAGTAGTGGGAAAGTCTTCTAAAATCTGTGAGCATTGAAAGCTTCCCGAGGAGACGCTGTGGTGAGGGGGGCTGATCACCAAGCACCCTCCTGCCCGAATATATTTTTGGGACTCCGGTCTTTCTGTGTTTCCCCATATTTCAAGGACTAGTTATGCCTGCTAGTCTGATGGGTGTGTAACATTCCATCCAACCAGAGTTGTGTCACACCGGAATGGATTCTTACCTCTTGTAACATATGAGTGTTTGCCCGTATCAATGCCGGTGCTGATTTCAAAGAACGCTCAAAGAGATCGCGATTCTGTGTTTCCATCAACCCCCGCATACAGTCGCGAAGGTAGGCTGGCCCAGTAACCTTCACCTCATCACTATACTCTCCCATTGGCTTGAGATCATCATCATCACTGTCCAAATCGACAGCTGACGGAGAAGTCGATTCCAAATTTGCCTTTACTTCTGGCATAGACTGGAAGTTCAAGGGAAGAAATAAAATCAAAATCTCGACACAGGCAATATTTGTGATGGGACAATAATCGGTCTGATTACCGCATAGTGAACATGTCATAACAGGAGTGCGATGTGCTACGAGATGACTTCCAAAATGACATGGAAAGATTTTAATTTCACCCACCTACTTACCTATTTGCTGTCGTAACACGAACGGCTAGTAATCACCCTGCATTTGATTATGAGTATAAATAGAGTAGCTTCCAGCTATGTGATTTCTGATACACACAAGATGGAAGTACTCACGCAAATCTTTGATTGTCTCCAAACAGGATGCGAACTCAATTCAAAACGAAACTGCTGCGCACATATGATCATGGGAGTCCCAGATCAGTTTTTTGATAGGTTTTCCAAAGCCGATCTAGTGGCGAGTAGTCTCGATTGTTCTACCCGTAGCGGCTACATTTGGTCAACGGGTAGGTTGAACAACACTTGTGCACCTCTCTATTGTCAGAAGTGACATCTTCTGTACCAGAAAAGCCCTCAATAATACAGAATGTGAACAACTCACCTCAGCGGTATCTGCTAAAGAGATTTTCCCTATGTTTTGCTGAATGGGAAGGTACGAGAGTGTCAAGGCCATGATCTGCTTCTCCACCTCAATGTCATATTCAAACTTAAGTGGTTCTGCTGCAGGGCTGATTTTGGCAGCAAAGATCTCAGCAACAGCCATTCCTGTAATTATTTGAAGATAATGTGTCTTCACTTTTTCCAGATCCTGTAGCCTACTAGACCTCAAGATCCAGTCTAAATGGAAGCTAGATAGAGCCCTATCCATTGCGCATACTTAGAGCCCCATTGATACATTTTCCACAGTTTCAGAATTTTCCCCGAGACAGGAAATACACACAGAACTATTCATATCTTTTGGCTCGTGTGGAGTTGTGACCTTCTAAGAACGGGGAAAACAAAGTTCTCCAAGGGAGTATCGACCAATTACCATGGGCGAATTGGACCAAATGCATTGGAGATAAGCGGTTAATTTTAGCTGAAGCTATGAGTTTGGGTTGAAATGCAATGCCAAGTATGCAAAAAATGCTAACACTGCAAAATACATTCTGAATTACTTTTTATTTAATTTTCATTGTTTTACCTGCACACTTGAGCATTCTATCTAACGGACCTCCTGAGCCTGAGGATTTTTGGAGCCGTAGGAGCTAGGAAGTATGAGTCTCTCACAGTGGGCATTTAGCGTGATCACGACTTGAACTCAATATTGTTCCATTTTGAGCCAAGCGCTCTAGCCATCGAGCTCTACTGCTGTCCCTTATTATACACATGTACTTTTTACCTGCTCTTCGAGTCGGGCCATCTGAGCTGTTGAGATGATTCTGTAGGCCATTGGTTAGTGTGCTCATAAGACCGGCGGATAAAACTGAAGGAGTGGACAGAAACCGACTTGACATCACCACAGCTTTACATAAATATATATGATGAGTAGCCGAGATATGCCTAAAGGTAGAGGGAAAATTCATAATAGGCATACAACACAAAAGTAGCTGATGCAAATTCTAAACTATGATCTGATTTGAAACCCGAACATATATTCAGGTAGGTACATATGTGAATTTATGTCATGTACTGACCAGGAAATGACTGATGAAATATCTAAAGCACCGGAGTGATGATAATCCAAAATTTCATTCCATTGCAACACTGTTATGCGCAATAATAGTCTGATGGGCAAATTCACATTAAGAAAAACTCACTTCTGCTAAAGGCAACTACACAAAGAACCGAGGAGACAATGGCAAATGAAGCCACAGGCACAAAACACATTCTGAAGACTGCAAAGAGGCCATGGTCAGCTGTAACGATTAGTTATACCTGATGGTAATGGGATCTGCCCATACAGACAGTAGTTTCTGTATGGTGTCATTTAGCAGGTCGATCCGTGTTGGTGATGCGGCCAGGTAACCAAAAACATTGTAAAGAATTTTATCTGCATCTGAGGTGAAGCATTTTTGTAGAAGAATCTTGTCCGTGATAATGAAGCCTATTTTCGTTTCTGAAATCAGAGAGCATCGGAATAGAGACTCAGCATTTTGGCTACACATTCATTGTGTACAGTACCTCCGGGTGTAGTACATATTGAAAAAACAATATTTTGATAGCTGATGTGCTTGGAATATGTCCGCCTTTTCAAATATTTCCACTAGGTTGAAATGCTCTTGGGAAACAGATAGTTTACAGAGACAGACAGTAGGCAAGACATTGGTGCGATCCACTACTCCGGCAGGTGCTGCGAGTGATTTCTGTGTATCTTTTATTGATGCCCTAAAGATCTCAGACATATTCTGATAGCTGGGAAGGCACCTCTGATAGTTATAGTCACATACCTAGGACCATATTACCGAGCAGGGCGGACACATCATCAGGATTGTTGACTGTCAGTAGTAGTGCAGTAATCGCCGGCTCGAGTGCCCAGTTTGGAATCCCTTTTACTAATGTATAGAAGACACGAGAAAGCAGAAAGTCTTGGTTCATCTACAATATGGATTCTTAAAATGGAAGGAATATGTTAGGTAATACAGAGGATTTGTAGATAAACACAAGAGAGCTGAGTGAATGGGATGAAAAGGCATTTGGAATGGTGGGCTTCGGATAAATCGGTTCCGTAACAGCCACAAGCTTTGCGTGAAAGTCAAAGGTTGTGCAGTGACACAGTATAGATGGTACTGTTTTTGGTACTGTTAATGCCACCATCCTCCGCAGAGGGCGTTTTTATATTGAGAAGAGTCTGGCCCTTTCTAAAGAGAGAACCCTACGATATTGGAAAGGGAAAGCAAATTGCATTGAATGAGAATCTTTATACCATCTACCATAAATATCGGCATCAGTCCTTGCGTAAAAAGATCGGAATTTTGGTCGCGTTTGGACAAGATTAAAGAATGCGGAATCCTGCGCATGCACTCTTCTCACTGAAGACAGGTGCATGGCAAAGAGTCAGTTATTAGCATCTTTCACACATGTTCCGTGTGCCATGTGGCATACGCATAGAGCATACCACAATCTTTGGTAGGAGTGCCTCCCAAGTATCCACAGCAAATCCTATGAGACAGAGCTTGCCAACAAGGGCACTGATGAAGCTGACAGAGCTGGCAGCCCCTGATGCCAGTCTGGCTCGGATAGACGATAATGCTTCATTCGTGGCAGCCCATAAATGATGGTTGTATTGATGTCGCTGCAAAGAGTGAGGTACGTCACGCTGAAACCTACAAATAGATGAAAAATACAGTAAACGCTTAGAATTCACTAATTTGCCCCTATATGGCTATACCGTTTCATTTATACTTGACCAATATTTTCCCGGAGAGAGCATACCAGATCACTTGTACACTCTGTAAGTACCTGTTGGCACATCTGTCAGGAAGGTTGACTAGCTTTTGCACGAGGCTGTTCTTGTCCGCCTGCTCCATGGGTGTCTCTGTGGAGGAAATTGATTGCAGCATGGCAGCCAGTCTTCTTGAGACAAGTCCATCTAGCATTGTCAGACATTCATTGTTGACTAATGGATCATATGGCTCACCCATACCATTCCAGAGCACCTTAAACACCACAAATTGTAATGAGAGGTAACACTTTGTTGATTGTTCATGCAATATGTTCCCAGAGTTTGCGCTCATATTACTTGAGCAAAGTGTTTACTCATACTACAACTACATTTTCAGCAAGCAATGGCCCTCCCCCCTGACAGTGTTACAGACTTGACAATTACAACATTGGTACAACCATTTCTGTTTGAAAACTGGGCTTTGTTGGATAACAAATACACAAATCAGGACTAGATAAAATGACAAGGTTTGCATGACGAGCCATATACCCAATTGTTGTATTCATCTTTCAGAAAATAAAGACAATTTTTCCTCTCATCACTTGGCAAGAGAATATACCTCTAAGGGGGTTGGAGATACTGACGCAGCAAACGCCTGGTGAATCAGACTGCTATGGGTCTTTAGTGTTGATACTGTGATTATATCGAGCACACAGTACAAGAGTTGCTCATAAATGCCTGCAAGAAATAAAGACACCAGAATGCCAGAGAGAAACTGATATTTAGTTTCTTGCACAAGGATGCACCAACATGTGCGACGAAAATGGACAGATTGAGAGATTGCTCAATACACCAGGTACACTTTTATAGTACCCATTGGAGAACTCTAGCGGTGGAGCCTGGGGCTGCATGGACTTTTTTCTTCCAATGGGAGTAAACAGAGTTCTGCTGAGAATTTTTTCAAGTAATTACCATTTATAAATGAGTGCTTAGCTAGCTGCCAGTTCAAACAGAAGCCATATTGGGAGCAGTCTGATTGATGCTTGGTGGCAAGTAGATGGAGACTGGCGCCCAAACAGTGGCCAAGTTGAGAATGGTCCTCTTCTAGAATTTTCGGAAGAGAAATTACCTCATCCAGTCTGCGATCCTCCATCTACAAAAGCTTATTCGCCAAATCAATTTTCTTATTACTTTATAATCATTCATACGGATAGGGTTCTCACAACACAAGTCATGCCATACCACATAAGCTGACTTCGTGCCTGTGTCATGCAGTGAAATACAAAACCTAACACATATGTCAAATAACGAACAGTTTCAGTTGTAAACGCCGTGGAATCACTTCTACAATTCAACTTCAGTTGTGCAAGAGTTTATTGAGTGATCGTAATGGAATAAAGCGTGGTGCTGCCAAACTTTATCAGTTTCTGGCAACAAAATAAAACTGACACTGTAACAGTGCTGTTCACTAGAGGGCAGCGAGAGACTATGTACCCCAGTACCTCCGAAACCATGTACCCCGCACTCTCGAAATCAGGCACCCCATACTCTCGGAACCATATACTATGTACCCTAAGCTGGAAACTATGTACCCAGTACGATATTATGTACTTACATCAGAAATCTGACAAAAAAGTGAAATAACCCCAACAATGTTTAAAAATTACGCTAACCCCTTGCGTTTTCAGTATAAAACAACCTGAAAGAGGCGAACTATGAAACCACTTCTGTGTTTTCCTTTTCAATAATCAATTTAAGACACAATCGGATAAATTCCATCGCTTTCATTGCTTAGAATTTCACCAACTTTTTACATTAGAATACCATGTCTCATGGGTATTAAAAGTAAAAACAATAAACATAATTTGTATGTTGAAAAGTGAAGGGGTTAACCTTAATTTTTAAACATTGGCCTTTGGTGGGTTATTCTATTGGTGGGTTACTCCACATGTTTTGTCAAATCTCTGGTGGAAGTGCATGGTGTCAGGGGGGTACAGGATACATGGTTTCGAGCTAGGGGTACAGGGTGCATGGTTTCGAGAGTACCGGGTACATTGGCAGCACGGGATACATAGTTTCGCGCTACCCGCCCACTGGAGTCAACTCTCTTACTCTAACTGAGGAAGCAGTCCCTGACTGACTGAGTGACTGAGTGAAAGACACTGACTGAGTCTGACTCGTGACTGAGTCTGACTCGTGACTGAGTCACTGACTCAGTGGCTGAGTCACACGCTCGCTGAGCGACTCACTTTCTACATTAGACTGGTCAGACTCACTCAGACTGACTGACTCTGATACTGGTTGCACATTCAGTCACAACATTTGTGATTTACATTCGATTTTGAAATCGAATATCAAATTGAAATACAAACTCAAAAGTCAAAGTAACAAATTCAAATGCGATAGTGTGGACTTTCAGTTTCAGTCACGAAGCACCCACGTGTCGCGTGTAGTTACTGTCGTATGTGCTTTAGAGAAGCCTTGAGGTCGTGCATCAACTTTTTGAAAGTTGACTCATATCTTGAACCTACCTGTGAAAAAATTTATGAACGAACATCCACTAAGGATCTTTCGCGAATGTAGACAGGATCTTATACAGCGATCGGTCAAATGGAATCGTTGTATTCAAGTGACCAAATGACAAAATACTAACCGTTACTGCGCCACATTCCCGAAAGTATATTTATTCAGTAACTAGCGTGCTAAAGACAAGTTCTTTGGGCGTGCGGTTCATTTTTTACCACTTTGCACGGGAGGTAGTTTTGGTCCATCCTTTTCTAGGAATATTTAGTAATCTCACTAATCTGCTTTGACCACTGTAATATTAGCTTTTACTTTTAGTTTTAGTCAACTTCTAGTGTTGGGGGTTTGACTTTGACTCAATTCGATTGTTCTGATGGCGTCAAATGCAATACTACGTCTACGGCCAACTCTACCCCAGGCTGGACTTGGAGCTATGTGGACCAGGTTTTGTCCATCCTACGGCTACACATATCAACAAACCGCACTGAAAGCAACATGCAGCTCCGTACACGTGAATATAGCCAGTCGCAAACCTGCGCGAAAGGAATATCCCAAGCCCTATAAGCCGTTGGACACTCCAGTGAACTACGGCAAAGTTAACACAAAGATCTTTGATGGAGGTGGGTTCTTCTACTTCTAGTAACTTGTGTAACTGTAGTGTAACTGTAAGTGTAAGTAACTTACTAACTTAACTTCTGAAGTAGTTAGTAACTTACTACTTACTAACTAGTTCTACTTGTGTACTTCTACTTAGTTCTAGTAGTAGTACTAGTAGTAGTAGTAGTAGTAGTACTTCTAAGTCCTAGTTATAGTACCGTTCTACTTCTAGTTCCACTTCTACTTCTAAGTTCTAGGTTGAGTGAGTGATCGACTGGGTGTTACTCACAGTCACAGTCACTGACTTTCACTGTGTAGCGTATTTATTTTATGCTTGTTTCAATGTTTGGCTGGAATTATTCATATTCCACTGTTGTTTTATACAGTACACGAGCCTTGCTTAGGTCGCTCATCTCAGGACTCAAACATTCATCACTTTATGAGGCTGTCACTGTCAGTGGCAGTGTAATTTTTAAGGTGGCATCTGCCTGCTGTATTGGTAGCCAAGTACTACCTCACCTGTGAATGGCATGGTGGCATGTGTGCGGCCGGAAGTCTCATGGGTTAGGTTTACTAATTTTTCATCGCAATTGTCGTTCTGGCAAGATGACCCCAGGAGCATCCTAAATCTGAAGCCCTCTATCCACCATCCTCCCAGAACTGAAACGTCCCTTGCAGTGTTAGATGTCATTGGTCATTGTGCCATGGGCTCAACACTTTTGATGTTGACTATAGCAGAGGGTTTTGGGCTGTTCCAAGTAGTCTGCAAGGCCAATCCCAGTTCAGTCTTATTACTGCAATTTAAACTAACTTTGCATGTAGGTTTGCTGCCCCGAATTGACAAGGAGTTTATAACTCTGCCTCAGTACAAGCCTAATGATCCATGGTCTGCAAAGAAAGCTATCCTTGGACAGAATGATTACATAGGTGAGTGGCATCGTTCCTTAATTTTGCAGTTTCGGCGGGCCATGCCTGCGGTATGCATGTGTTCTCTGTTGAAACTCTTGCATGGATTATCTCACGCTCATTTGATGAGGCGCTGACAGGAAGCTGTGTCGCCATTAGCTTTGCACAAATGGCCTCAAGATCCAGCTATAGCGAAAGCTTATACAGTACCTACTTCAAACAATCGAACATGGAGGTCTGCGATTAGACCCCAAGCCTCAACGGCCTCTATTTTGAGGTCAAATGTGAACCCCGGAAAGCAACTCTTATAACTTCAATTTTCTTCCATCTCACATTTATTTCGACACCAATGTACGAAGCATGTTTTGGAGCATGGTTTTCTACCACTTTTCATGATAAGCACGCAGCTAGCACCCCAAACACAGCAGCTCCTATTGACCCCAAGGCAATACTGATTGATTATCCTGCTGAGCACTAAAATCTTGATAAAGTGCACGCATTTATCTCACCGCCTCCCTTTACTTTTGCAGATATTCTCGGAGATGGAAGTGTGCAGCCATATCAAACCATCCAAGCACCTGCGTGGTTGCGTGGTTACCGCGGTAATGAGTATGAACGTACGCTAAGGCGACTTAAGTTTACTGGGAAGTTACTCCACTCCACGCGACCAAACACTGCCCATAATCTTCAAAAAAGGATGAGATACCTGTTCCAACAATTCAACAGACGCAGGAAGTCACATAGAAAGATTTCAAGAGATGTATAAACAGGATTCGATTGCCCTGTATATAACTTTCATAAATGACATTTCAAAACTGAGACAACCTTGCCAATAATCACAGTTTACCACAAGAATAATCACTTCTTTATCAATTTGTAAATAGCTTTCTATAAACTTTTGGGGAATCATTAATGGTGCCCAACTGTAAGACGGAGAAGCCATGTTAATAAACTTAATACATTCCCAGTTAGGATGTCAGACAATGCGAAGATGATGCAATTACCCCAAGCATAGCGGATAAGTGTCGAAGGCCAGTGAAGTTGATGCTGTATGCGACTGAATGTGTATGTTTGGTTCTTACTGTAACCCTGACCTATCTGTGTCGTTCAATTTGTGTCATAGATCTGCAGGTCATTGATACAAAGAGACAGACAAAGATGTAGATGGGCCAATATATATCTATATAGCCAGTGAACTATGTCACTGCCGTGGCTGAGAACATGAAGTTAGGTGAATACTCACATACATACCTGTTTCCTGTGCCTCCATGCACGCATGGCTGCAGTGTGTGCTCCTCCTGACTGGGATCTGATAGCTTTGGCATGTCAGGAGCAATATTTTCATTCGACCCATTCAGGCCACGCATTGTGTTGGTGTACACTGCTGGTTCGGTTGTTAACCTCACCACCCGCCACATACCAAAGAGCCAGGACACCTGGCTAGGCTATTTCACTTCGGGGCTCGCGGAACCGTAGATGATGGTGATAACCCTATGCTCTTCTTATCTGGCCTGGATTCCTATGCGCACTGGGCTGAGCAGATTACCTTGGTTTACCAAACACGTTACTGCGGATTTTGTTACTCCAAAACTAGTTGGCAATCCTAGTACTACAAGTGTTTGTGTAACACAACTGAGAAAGTTCAAGGCCAACCTAGTCGAAAGAGAACAAAGTCCAAAAACAGGTAATCGCAATCAATGAATTGCTGATCTACTCATCCGTATTTGAGTTGCTGCTCGCTAGTACTAGTACTAGTAGTAGGTACTAACATACTAAGTCAGGACATAATGACAGTCGAATTGTACAAGTCATGACTCATGAGTCCGTCGATGAGTGACTTCGTGAGTCCGGCCGAACTCCGAGGGCGAATCTTTGAATCACTGAATGACACTCTCCTCAAGCACTGAAGCAAGCCATGTGTATGGTGGTAGTGAAAAACTATGTACCCGCACCCTGTGGCCTGTACGCACGAAACTATGTCCGTACCCTTGGAACGAAGTGCCCGTATCTTCGAAACCAGGTCACTGTAGTATAGTGTACCCGGAGCTGGATACCACTTACCTAGGGTTGCCAGGTTGTGTGCAAAAAGATATTATAGGACATATCCGCAACATGACTCGATGCCTCTCAAATAAAACTCCAGGTAGTGGCTGCTATATATACCTGTACTGTTTTGCATACGCGGGCTGATCCGCATGATTATTGGTAGGCTATATGTGATTACAGTTAGATTGAACTACATGTATTTAGCTACAACATATCTAAACAAATAGCACAACACTCAAAAACATAAACTCTTGTCTACACAGAATATGTTGCATATGATTGTCAACTCTGCCGGAATACTTCACAAATGTACATGTAAATTTTATGTTTATTATACACCTAGAAATCATACTATTCCTGTGACCAGGCTTTCACCAGAAGGGTCTTCTGTGTGGAAAATGTGTAGGCCTATATATTTCCCGATATGACTTCCCGATGTTAAAGTACACCTGAAGTTGTGAGCTCAATAGTTCAGTGTGGGCTCTATTGCGAACCTCTCTCCATTTTTTTCCCAAGAATGGAGAACACCTGCTCTTTTCATCATCACTATAGATATACTAAATTCTGGAATATACTTTCGGATTTTATATAGCTCTTCATAGAGCTGATCAGCATTAATCCCAATACCCAGCTGTTTTACCAATTCCCGACATTAACTGACAGCAGTTTCCAGTTCTTAGAATTTGTAGATCATTCTTTTCACTACTTCAGTTTTTGACGCATCCTCAAACTTATACCTGGTGTTGAGATAGGTGACACATTAAATGATACGGAATATGTGTCTGGTGAGAGATGCTGACCAAACTCAATATCATTAGGAAAACTCTCATATGACAGAAAGGCTTGCTCATCGTTTTTATAGGGCGCGGGCATGTCAAAATGATGAAGGTTCATCTTTGTGACCGAACCAGTGAAAACGCACCTGTGGTGATAATTCTACCATGGCTATCGGCGAAAGAGAGACACATTGCTAAATTCATTGAAATCTATCATAATAAAGGTAAATATAAAAGTTAATAAATAACCAATGGTTTGTCCTCTGTGAGTCTTGGCAGTTCCATCACCAGTAGGCACTGGAATGGCGAAGGAAAACTTTTAACATGGTGAAAAGCATTTTAGAAATGAGGACCCCTTGCACTTTGTATCACTGAAAAGTATGCATACGGTAGTAGCCAGGTCATCGGGTGAAAGTCATGCGTCAGATGTTGTTTCATACCGTACTTCAGGTCAAATCCCCATGATTCAACAGCCTGACACTGGCCTGCTTATCGGGGATATTGCGTCCCTCTCTGCCTCTGGAACTGGCAAGATGCTGTCTCTCGGAACCGTAAGTTCCGCTATAGGTTTCAAGTGGTGTGGAAAATGAGACAACTTTGCGCTGTGTATTAATGTGCTTTGTTATACAGAAAAGGTTTCTCATATTCTTTTAGGCTTCGATGTTGTTACATCTCAAATCGGTCCGAGTCACTTTCTATGGCCAGCTAATACATTTAATGCTACAGATGGCCTCTGCAATCTGCTACGATCAGATTATATGCGCTCCCGTCAGATAATATTTCACAGGTAAATCAATGCTACAGCAGTTTGAAGGACCATTTAGGATTAAAATAGTAGGGTTTGAGTTGTCAGCACCTAGATGTGAATCATGAACATACAGGTTCGTACATGTCCTGAACCTTCTTCCAGGACTAGGACCAGGCCAGAAAGAAAACACTGGACTTGCAATATCTGATATTTTAGGCATTTGCCAAATTACCGCAAATAGACATTTTAATTTACGCCAAGACGAACTCATTAAAAAATAAGTGCTCCTTCTTCTTCTGTTGGCTTTCCCCTATGCGAGGTTGTCGATGCAGAATGTTCAGAGCCGAATCATTAGAATTTAGCTTTGTTTTTTTACGACCAAATGCTCTTCCTCTTGCCAACCAAGGGTTTGTTATTCACATAAAACAATCCAATTTTACGTATTATTGATCCACTCTGACCTCTTCTCTGCATTTCCAGTTTTAGTGTCGGCAGCTTCTACCTTTCCGTTCTCTTCAATCAAATTGCTGAAAATCCCCAGAAGTATGCTGACTTGACCACGCGTATGAAGGCTTTTGTGGCAGACAGCATTGTCATTGGTAAGGGTTCAGTACGCATGTAGCATAGCTATATAGGACACACGGGACATATAAGCCCTTGCGGGATCGCAATGCAAGAGTAGCCTTGAAATATTTATCTTGAATAGGTGCATTCGCGTGATCGGTTTTTCTGCGGCTGAACCTGTTTTCGGTCGCAGTTTCAGCTAACTGGCTCAAAACTGCAACTGAAAATACGATTTTAAAAAGCATCTCCGAAGGCTGCAACCGAAAGTGGGTACTAGACTACTAGACTACTAGCATCGCTTTTGCTCTCCTTGCACGTCTCTGATTTATGCTGCAGGTGGTGCAACAAGGAGCGCAAACGGGATTGTCACTGCTACCACAGCTAATCCTGTCTTACAAGCTATAGGTCGCGGCGCTCTCCTTACTTATTTCTGTCTGACTCATAACTGGACTGTTCAATATTATGAGAAGTGTGTGGCGGCCTGGTACGAATACCCTAAATACATACAGGCTCCTACATTATATTATTACTCGCACAATGATCCCATGTGTCATACCGACACTATGGAGGAACTCATCACATATCAAACAAGCAAAGGTTGGAATGTGACTTCTAGGAGTTGGCCGGACTCACCTCATACTTTGCATTACATGAGAAATCCGGAGGAATATAAACAGGCACTGGATGATTTATTAACCAAAGCTGGGTTTGATTCTAGTATAATGGTAAGGTCAAAACTTTAGAGCGAGCGGTCTTCTACTAGTAATTGCAAATGTCCTTAAATTTTCCATATTAACTGTCTGGTGCTAACCATTTAGCTGACCTTTTGTGTTTTCATGTATGCAGTGAATGATAGAGCTGATTAGACTGCAATGTAGTTTGATTTTTTGTTGATGTCCGTTTGCTTTTCAGTTTCAGTACACATTGAAGACCATGGTAAGTTGGCGGTATTCGCTCTTTTGACAGACCCTCTACCACCCCGCACCCCCACACGGTTAATTCCAAATCCTGCATTGGGTAGTACCAAGACCGCAAAAATCCATTCCTTTGGAATAGACCAATCGATTTTTACACTTTTGTAACCCTGAGAAGACATGCACACAGTGACTCGACATGCAGCCTAGACAAGATCTGGAGTCATGTCATTCTGTAACGGTATATTTGGAGCCTACACAGACTAGTGTAGAAATAAGTCTAGGGATCACAGACTGCTGTACAACCTGCAAGTGAGCGTCATAGCAAAGCAAATAGGGGCGGGTCATCAATCGGGCCAATGTAATCAGGAGCTATCAATTGTTAGGGTAGAAACTATAAAATGTTAGGTGTCCTCATTCCAACTCAAAAAATGAGCTTTGAATTCTTATTTCAGTCCAAATCCAAAGAATGGTTGGCTGAACTAGAGTCTTCGCTATAGATTTTCAGTGCTTTCTCTTTACGAGGGGCATAATTCCACGCGACTGTGTGTGATGCGTTATTCTCACGTAAAGTTATCTCCTTCTTCTTCTCCTCTGTAAGTTCTCCCAGAGCTTCATCAGAGTCTCTGCAAGTCCGGATGCACAGTTTTTCACACATGCCAGTGAGATACTAAAGACTTCTATTAAATATGCTCTGTTTTTATTTACCAGCAACTCATACTTGGATACGAGTTGTCATAAGCTGAGGAACAGGGCTCAACATGCAAGCGCAATGGGCATTGTCTTTTTACTATATGAAATTTCCGTAAGCGGAATACTCTACAACCGCCGCACTTGTATCATGCTAAGTTGCAACAAAGTTGCGTTTGTGCAATTTGCAGGAAGACGGCGTCTGGTAACGGTCTGGGATATCCTTACTTTCGGACTGGCTGTTAATTTTTTTCTAGGGGGAAAAGGTGGTGCAAAATGCCCAGAACGATTGCAGGAGTGAAATTGAGCACCTAGTTGCTGCCTCATGTACTTGTCACCATCTCATTAATGAAATAGTGAAATATATCAGTGGTAGAGCGCTAGGCTCGCAACCGTACGAACCTGGGTTCGAACCCCAGTCACAGCGGCTTCCCATTCTGTGTACGAGCCCCTCAGCCCCTAGCTCAAAACAAGAACAGGTTTCACTATGATGTGGAGCGAGGATGCTGACAGGTTGGGGTGATCCATGCTAAGACATAACAATTATATAACCCAGCAGCTTTCCTATAATGGTGAATGCATCATACGAAAGAAAACAACGAA
>Ga0224511_10001032_pt1 | contig 15759 bp, 4 predicted proteins | sample SF_May12_sed_USG_2_FD_169988 | JGI IMG/M metagenome (GOLD analysis project Ga0224511, IMG submission 169988) | Sediment microbial communities from San Francisco Bay, California, United States - SF_May12_sed_USGS_8_1 | ecosystem: Environmental > Aquatic > Marine > Sediment | place: USA...
GTGCAAGCTGTACATGACAAATCAATAACTTAAGTACACAATAATGAGGTTCTCGTACAGGTGTATCGTTAGCGATTTGACTGAATATGCAATGTCAAAAAGCTGATCCCTAGCAAATTTTGAGTAGTATATAAATAGATAGACGTTCAATATCTGAGGTGGTTAGCTTTGTATGGTCAATACACCTTTTAATGTCATTGATAAACAGAATAAACACTAATGGCGAGAGGATTACACCTGGTTTAAGACCAAGAGTAACACTGTTTCGAATATGACATATTATCAGCATTTTTATAAAATACTTTTTTCTCTTTAGTATTATAATAAATACGTTTAAAATTTATTTTTAACAATGCAATAATAACTTCTACTACCATTTAATATTAATGTTTTGTTACATTTTAAATCGAATGTAAAAAACACGTGTGTAAAACAAATTATCCTAAGCAAGCTTGCAGTCAGAATAAAACCATTTCGATCTGTTTACGTTTCTTTGGTTTACATTGCGTAGTAAACGAGTTTCCATGACATTAAAAGATGTGCCACGCACACTATTAGACAATTTTTCTATACACTTATTTAATTGCGTAGTATCATTTAAACAGCTTTACTTTAAAGACTGCATTAAGTTCTCAATAATACCTTTAGTTTCTTAATTCTGTGACACCTTTATACTCATGTATCGTTTATTGTTTGTAACTGTTTATAGTGACATTAGTCACCATACATATCGTATAATACTTGTTTTTGGTATATTTTGTATGGGTTTACTTTTGAAAATACGATTTACATATGCATTTCATAAACGTTATGTTTTATTAACTGCTCTATGAAGGGAGACATTGGCAACCATACTAACCTGCGTACGAGTAGTACATGTCTAATTAAAGGAATACACTTACCTGGAGAACTTTGCAATCAACAGATCTCGTTTAAATATGTGATGTACTTGGCACACACGCAGTAGATCGCATCTTACTTTATTATGGTATGTGTGCATTGACAGTTTTCGTGTTCAAAGCAATCGAAATAACGCTATAATACGATGTATTTAATATCAAAATAAATAAGTAGGAGGATACTTTCTCTTTTTGTCAAACACACATTGCTCGTTTATGTTTACTTTAATATTATTTAATAACAACATTGTCACGAACCACTTAATTTATTTAGTAGTTATAGTACATTATTTAAGAATAGATTGAAGTGCACGGAAATAAAAGTACAATGCACAAGTTGACAGCACCAAAGAGATAGTGTCTATATACAGCTGTATAACCTGTATGTTTTGTGTGGATCACACGATATTGACTTACCCTTGTTTTAACATAACTTCAAATTTAAATGTCAGCAAAAATGTATGAGGTATGCCTTGTTTACAAAAAATAGTTTATTCTGAATGTCTGTTGAGTCTTGGAGTTATGCGTGTTACTGTGCTGTGCTGTGTGTTTGTTTTTGTACTGGCCATTTTGTCAGGGTGCCCTATTAAAACCTGACATGTCTACGTTGTCTACAACATTCATTCTTTGAACATCTCTTCAATTAATATAAGTTTAAAACTACGTGTAATTATAATTATTCGATCCGAATGTATTTTGAGAAGTTAAACTGTTTTGCCCATCATGCGTTAGGGAAACTACTTAAGGTAACCCTGTTGAATGGTACTAACGAAATAGATGATTTTTTTAACTTTTTCAGTCTGTGTTAGTTACGTCTTAAGAAAAACGTTAATATGTATTTTAAATACGTTGTACCTTCGTCAACGTGAACGATCAACATAATATTTAAAACTAATGAGCTGCCATTTAGTATCTTTGTAATATTCATCAGTTGTATAAGCCTGTGCCATCAACACTTATTAGGCAGTTTGATTCTCAAATTGACACACAGAGATGACCGACGACAAAATGGTCTAGTCGATATTGGCGACTGGGTGCACCTAACACTGAACATATCTAATGAAGCTATAATAATAAAATAAAGTACTGGTGAAGATATATAATTGGTGATATTTCAGTGTATTAAAAGCCTATGATATTTTTTTGTATTTCGAAAAACATGTTTTATTCAAACTAGTATGCTACGTATAATTATATGCCGTATTATCAGCCTTATATTTTTATCACTTTGCTGACGGTGTGATTTAAATAATGCATTAAACATCAAATCGTGTTGACTGAAGTATGAATTGTATTACTATTTCTAAATGAAAAGAAAAGTAAAGACATAATTAATAACGTTATTTATTTTTTACACGTAAAGTAAGAACACACTTATCTGGTAAGGACAAATCATGGAAGAGTAAAAAAAGTTGAAATAAAAATAAAGATTGCAGAAATGATTTTTATGCTCCCCGAAAAATTTCGGGAGAACATATAGTTGCCGCCTTGTCCGTCCGTCCGTCAGTCCGTCCGTACGTCCCATTCGTGTCCGGCCCATAACTTAGTTATTTGATGTCGGATTTCGAAACTTTTCTACAGAAATGACCACCATGGTGAGAGGACGTGTCGCGCGCAAAATTTGGGTCCCTACCTTGAAGGTCAAGGTCACAGCATATTTACTATTAGATTTTGAGTTCTGCTGGCCCTCGTGAAATCCATTGTTTTGGCTAATTAATGGTTAATTAACAATTAATTTTATGTTTTATTAATAAAAATTGGTACTTTTGAGGTAACCTCACTGTATATTGCTTATTTCATTTCAATATCATCTCTAGTTTTTGAAAATGACGAGTGGACTTTTTGGGGGCTGCTTTGGGCATTTCAATATGTCTCATCTCCTTAAACGATGTGAGCAATAGTGGTACCATTAGAATTATTACATTAATATGTCTTTAAAAATGTTCGTGCAACTTAATGATCAGAATCGCATGTTGTACACACGTTTTGATTTGTTGCTTCAAATAATACTATGATGGATCATAATCAAAACAAGCACCAACAGTAATATATTCGGACTTTGAAAACGGTGATATAATATTTGCTTAAATGGTCCGCTTAATGAAACTCGCAAAACAGACAACTTAAGTTACCAATATGGTTAGTTTGTTACAGGAATATTTATACTTGTTTTGTCATATGATTTACAATTGATTTTCAAAGATATTTTAAAACAAAACATTAAATCCAATTTTAATGTATAATTGTGTATGCTGGGTGTTTAACAAAAATATATACTTGTAAAAGTACACTAACTAGTAGCTTAATATTATATTCAATGTTTACCAAGCTCTCCTAATTGTTTGTTATACGAAGATACAGACTTAAAGCCTCTGCATATAGATCTTGATACTGTTATTACTGGGTTAACCAAGCTGTTCACACTTGTGATAACTTTTAAATATAAATTATGTTACATCAGAAGTGAACATTAGTTATGGCATTTTTATTATATGGGACACCCGCCATTTTTCTAATCTAACTTGGCCAAAGAAAACTGATAGACCTAAACTGTCTGATCTATTCATAAAAATTTGGTATTCAACGATAACCATGTAATCATGTAATGTAAATGCATGAATTAAAGAATTTACAAGGTTGCAAGGATATGTTGAATGTCTGTGCAGAACTCCAGCCAAGTATTTAAAATATATAATTAAATTAAAACAAGAAATATTCATCTACCTATTAAAGTCGATTGTTAAAGCAACACGAACTATAATCATAAAATATATGAAATATTGTATTCCAACTGTGCTGCAAATGAATTACATTTTAACTTTTATTAAAAATAGTTTTAATACAGTTAAAGACATATATTTTAAATGTATCAAAGCGAGTGTGTCATTGTTAATAAGTAGTGAATAGTTATTGAAATGTGATTTCAATTATACATTAGTGTGCCTAGTAGCTTAACAGTACACATTTGGATCGAACGAAATTACAATTAATGGTAGATTTTATCTATTCTATTTAAATTCACAAATACGTTTAGTTTTAATTGATGACAGGTAATAATTATGATATAATCTCCCAATTCAATATATGGCAAGTGTGAGAACGTTGTGGGGAGAGCTCTAGCTTACTCCAGGGTGATGGAATTTGATGGCTCAGCATGCTGATATGAACAAGACTGGCACAAAGACGATCGACGACGTTCGACGATTTGTTCACGAAATCTACGTTGCTGTTTGCAAGTATATACTTGCATTAGAAAGCATTTGCTAAACCTACACTGGTGAACCGTGCATGGTACAGTATTCATTTGTAAATGTTGAAGTAGAAGATATATAGTAATCAATTTGAGTGTCATTATTCTAGTGAAAAGCAAGTAATATTAAATCTATTAATTTGCACGAAATGTAGTTTTCTAATAGAACATTATTTATCGCAAACATTCGAAAGTTTAATTACTAAGTATGTTTCTAACGAAGAAAACTTAATTTTAACTGTTTATCAGCAGTGTATGTGAAAGGTAATTAAAAAGTGTTTTGTTTCGAACACTTTGAAACCTAACGCACAACCATGGTTATGAAACATCTGTTTAATACACATCGTCAACTTGCATATTCACCCTGTGGTAAAATGTCATAAATTGATCAATCAATGCTGTTCAATCTTGACACGTTCGGGTTTATCCAACAACAAGAACTTTGAAACAGCAGTCGGCGCTATTTTTCAGTAATTGAAATCGGTAAAACAAAATAGAAATCCAAAGAGACAAACATAATGTCTCGAGCGGTTTCGACACGTTGCGAGGCGGCAATGAAGATATGTGAGTGCAGCTCGTTATCGACTGGAACACGCTTACATTTAGCATGCTAGACTTTCTGTATTTCATTCAATTAAACATATTAATGTTGGTAAATTTGGCAGACCTTATGAGACTCACTATTTCTCTAACTTTTAATTTAATTAAAGCAAGGGTTTCTCTACCATAGGCTCTACGGGGATGTCTTAAAATATTGAAAAGTAAAATATAAAAATATATATGTTATACCATTTATATAAATTTTCGTTTTATATTTCTTGATTGTTTATATTATTTAGAATAAAAATCTAAATTTCATTTTCATAAAACATGTATACAAGATATTTTTAACATAATGATGTTCAGGTTAAATCTCTCACGCAACAAATTTAAGATGGAGGGGAGATTTATAGAATACACCCGGCATGCATACACAAAGATGTCATCAATGTACTGTGTTTCATTTGTAAGGAAACGTAAGTACCAATACCTGTCGATTTCAAAATGTATTTTTGAAAACAAGAAGAAGAAGAAAAAGAAAAAGAAGAAGAACAAAATAGTTTATTTAGAATTAAGCACATACAGCTTATCATCGTAAACATACTACATAAGGGGACTGTTTAAACCAGTCATGAGCATTAAAGAAACAAGCGCTATGGTGAATGCATTATAATTTAGTTATATTTGAACTAATCTTGCACTTTGTCTATGTCTCATGTATGACATGCATTACTTGCATAATCGTCTCTTATTTGCATCCAAATGTTGACTATCTGCATCGTATCTCCATAGGGACATATAGCATATATTGTTTATGACATGACCATTTTAATTACGAAACATAATAGTATACTGAACAACTTTTCTAATTGGTCACTTAATATCAAATGGAATATGTTTCGTATGATTAAACTGATAAATAAAAAATATGTCGAATATTGAAGCATTGTTTATTATAAGTCTGTTGGTATACGGTTCGATCAATGAATGCTACAATCAACGTGTTTTGACGTCGATATTTGACGTAACCTACGATTTAAGTAGGATTAGGTAAAGATATCCAGAGATGGTTTCAGGCCTATCTATATAACAGACAACAGCTTGTAGACATCTCTGGTGTAACTTCTTCATCTCAGACAGTAACATGTGGTGTACCTCAAGGATCCATTCTAGGGCCACTTCTTTTTCTTATATATGTCAATGATATGCCTGCTGTAGTAAAAAAAAACTTTCTGTATGCAGATGATTCAGCAAAACTTGTTTCTGGTAAAAATATTAACAATATTAAACAAGATTTATCTAATGACCTTCAGAATGTTAACAACTAACTAATAGATACTAATAAATTATCATTACATTTAGGAAAGAATGAAACCATTTTGTTTGGTAATAAGAATAAGCTTAAGTTTGCTGATTCTCATTAAATGTTAAATGTAATACCATTGAAATTCGATCTACATCCTCTGTCACATATTTAGGAGCTAACCTTGATCAATGTTTTTCTGGTGATGCCATGGCTCCCTCTGTTGTACAGATGGCTTACTCAAGACTCAAGTTTCTTTATAGAAAATGGAGCTATTTGACTAAACACACTAAACGACTTTTGGTTATGTCACTGATACAATGCTATTTTGACTATGCATGTACAAGATTCATAACAATTAAGCACCCTCATATTTACATGAAAACTTTCTTTTGTTTACAATCCGTCCGTCCGTTCGTTCGTTCGTCCGTCCCTCCATCCATCCATCTAAAAAGTCACAAACACTCAAACCTTTTACCTGTGCACACAGAATTATTTTAGTTTTGCTAAATATGAAAGTTAGCACATTTGTATAAGGCTGACAAAATAAATAATTTAAATAGTCAGGTATGATTACAACGTACGTAATGTAAATGACGTTTTGCATTCTAAATCAACGTTATACTGGTTATTTTGTTATATTCAGAATTTGATTGGAATTGTTCATTTTTTGGCCTTTCAAGGGGTAATTTGTGTTAGAAAAACAAATATCAACTATTTTCACGTTTAAGGAGACGCATGCAGTGGAATGACGTACATAGAAAGCTCTTTTTGGTTTCACAAATGTTGCTTTTACTTTAGAATTTCCCTTTTTGGAGTTCTATTTCTGTTGAATGGATTTTTTTGTCAGAACAATAAGTCAGATTTGAAATTACATTTATATCCCCTATAATGATATCAATGAGGTGACCAACGGACCATGCATCAGCGACTTCCGGTCCGATCAAAAAAGTGTAAGAAATTGATCGCTGGTACATTCTTTTTCGTTAATTTAACTTGTTTTATAGACTTTGATGAATGAAATGAATGTTTGGTTGTTGTAATTCTTAAAAACAAGAAAATATAGATACTATTTAGAAATTACTCTTCGCGATCTGTTTATCGTTAAATTTGTATTTTTTTTTAAATTTTAAAGTGCTGTTTCTAAACCAAAATTTACAGAATATAAAATGTTTTTATGCAACAATATACATTGTAGAACATAAAATATCAATTTTTAATCATCTGCGTATTTCAGATGGTGACGTCACACCCGAAATGTAGAAAGCAGTAATGATATAACTGCACAAGACTACGTGAAAGTAAATTAGCTAATTTTAACGGATTTCGGTACGAAAATACGTCTGTATGAAACGCTGAAAAATTCGACGAAATTGGTAGGTGTCGAGATAACAGCAAAATAAAAGTGACCAATTAGAAAAGTTGTTGAGTGTAATGAAAATGTATTATTAATGTATCATGAATGTATTTAAACACAAACTATGTGTTTATATTTGATTATTTTACGGCGTTTGATCATATGACATATTTAATGACGAAACATACTATTAAAAAAAAAATTATGACTTATTATAATTGTACTTTAACATTTCACATATGTTGATTTGTATTTAATAACAACGATTAATCATATGCATATCACGTTATCTTTTGATTTTAAACACTATACCTAATTTATATACATGCCCAACCGGTAAAATAGACTAAATCCATATTCAGTATCTAATCCATCGTTCCCATGCAGGAGGCATGCATTTAAAGGGATTACTCATGGGGGGGCAGAGGCCTGTGGCCAATTGATGGATATATGATGTATACATATATTGATTTGGAGTACTTCTCCCACCTTTTAACTACATTAAATCCAACAGTATACTCCTTACAGATGCTAGGAGAGGATATTAGTACTGATGGGCCTATCCATATATACTCCAGGGTACTGTTAAAATGTCATGCTTCTCATGGGACAGTTCAACTAGAGGTCACCATAGAGTTATTCCTTTAAGATATAAAGTTCACTTAACAACTTAATTAGCAAAAAGGTTAACCCGAAAACGATCTCCGATATAATAAGGCTGTTGCCATTTTGGGCTATTCTTGTCAACTGAAATTGGAAGTCCAGCAAGGTTACCTGTGCAAGAGGTATTGATAAACTGAAAAACTATAAAACGGCATTTTGTTCAATAATGAAAAGTATTTTCCACGGTAAAATTTTTAATGTCCTGTGTATAATAAGTACATTTCATTCAGTGAATAAAATATTTTTCTGAGCTATCTACAATTGTAGCGCGAAGCAGCTTTAAGAAAAATTAAATATTTATACAATAAATATCGTTTAAGTCGTTGAATAAGTTTTAAAACGAGAATAGTATAAAAAGGTTGCAAAATATTTACAAAGCTTTAATTATCACGAGCGCATCATATGTGCTCAGCCGAGACTCAAACAGATTAAATTTATGTATGTTTCCTGTGACATCCGAAAATAATGAGTGTCGGTAGGTAGTTTTTTCACAGAATAGTGTTAGGGGATGCAGCATCAATCCTAAATTAAGTTAATAGGCAGTTTAGTTCTGATTTATTCAGGTGTATGATCGTGTTGTATTGAAAGTGTCTCGTAGCGCTATATGTTAGTGCACAAGACTTTTGGCGAATGTAAGGGTGACAAAAACTCGGTATTGGTTAAAAACGGAGGGTCAGTCGGGTTAATGGAAACATACATACGTTTATATGCATAACCTGAAATAGTTAACCCTACAATACATATAATTCTTAAGAGGCGTGTTCTCTGGTTACGGAAATGCCCGAGAGGTTACGATTGCTTCGGTCTGTCAATCAAGCAAACATCGAACACACGGAATAGCCAACCAAACCCATTCATTTAATACGGACTTAGCATGTGACACTGTGTTGGAATGGAAAAAAAGGGGAAGAAGGCGTGTCTTACATATCGCATTTGCTTGTTTCTTTCAGAAGACTTTTGATAGGCTGTGCATATCATGTATCGGTTGAAGGGAGCCAACCTTTTAGATATATATAACGATGTCCAGTGAACAGTAAGTCAGTTTCCGTGCGGAGTCTTGGATACTGTGTGCAGACGGAGGAACAACATTGCGACCAGACCAACATGATGTTCGTTAGAAGCTTTGCGTTTGTCTTGCTTATTGCAGGTAAAGTTAACACTTATTTAATTATTGGCATTCGTCTGTCTCGCTTATTGCAGGAACGTAAAACATTTATTTAATATTTGACATTCAAATGCAAAGCCGACTTTATAAAAGTGCAATGAATGTGTAGGTTGTTAATAATTTGCATATTTAAATTCGTAAAAATATTTTTATGATAACATGTTTATAATAGTAGTTACTGCTTTTAATACTCATTAGTTGAACACCAGCAAAAATACATACAATATTTTAACGCAACTAAATTTATTTCACAATAAAACGAGATTAGTATCTTTTATTAATCATTTATTAAATATTTGCATTTCTGTTATGTTAAAATGCATCTAGTTTTAATATCAAGTGTTTGTGAAATCAAATTATGACCAAAATTATTGTTTGCTTGTCTTAACAAATTGTACTCTTTTATTAAATTAATTGTAATTAGATCATGTTTTATATGATTGGTGTAAGTGTGTTGTTTTCAATAATGTAAATAAGTTTGTTTAACTTTATTATGTGACCTTCGTAAAAAAAGTTATTATTATTATTATTATTATTATTATTATTATTATTATTATTATTATTATTGTTATTATTATTACAACGTTAATCGCTTCAATGTTTTATTAATTTAACAGAATACTGATGAACGATTTTGTTTTTAGGCAAATTTATGAAACATTTTAAACAAACATAACAATTGGCATATATTTGAAACAGTTTTGTTTGGACAGTTTTTCGCTGTCACGTGCAAAAAAGGACCTAGAATCAGTTTCACAGGTCTTTCAATGACAATTTTATTTTGTATATTCTTGAAATTTATTGGAATAAATTATTTCTGACGTGAAGTAATTGGAAACGTTAAAATAACTATTTTAATAGTATTGTAAAGCCTTTACTAAAGGTCAATTAGTATCATAAACCTTTTAATGACTTCAAGTGACGTGTTGTGTGTACGCTAAGCAAGAAACTGTGTTTACAATCAAATTAATACGTGCTATGAAATTAAATTTATCTTTTGGAACATATTGTGTATGTTATTATGGTTTAAACATAGAGTTCCGCGCATGCGCTAGGGGCGTCAGCGCAGTGGTATCTTTCATAACCATCGCTGAACAGCTTCAATAAAACCGCTTTTCTCCATGTAAACTATGGTTCATGGGGACCTCTCGTTTTCTCAGATTAAGTGGCTTTGTTGCACACCTTACATCTACTCCGGCATTCTTGTTTGTTTAATGCGATCCATGAAAGTTATTGTTATTTGTGATAAATTTAATTTGATTTTTGGCTTGGAATAGTTGTTACATATTCTTACTTGTAGCTGCACCTTGATAGGGGTAGAATAGTTATAAACTGGGAATTACCAGTATTGTGGGCTAGACATTTGAATTATAATATAGTTGACTATATATGAAACAAAACTCATTGTATAGCCAGTTTGAAAGCACTTCAAATGAAAAATAATTATAAGATTTGATCTGACAATAACCGGACCATATTGTCAAACATGTAAAGTTTGTATTTAGATTTAGACGCCTTACTATGCCAGGGTTGAACGCAGGACGTCGTTTAAATAACAACACTTCTACGTATTCATGGGTATTGGTAAATATAACCCCCTTTATGAAGATTACATGTAAATATACGGTGGATCGAAAGTTTAAATTTGACGCAAATTTAATTAAGTTAGAAAGGGAAAGAAAGGTACACATACATGTTTGAGTTGTACGAGTATATTTCTCATTCGACTTGTATACAACATTTCAAGTTAGGCAATATGCAAGACAGCTGTTCTTGTACATTTATTCAGATCTTTTAATTACTATCAATCACGTTTGCCCAAGTCCGTTCTAATCGAATATATATTAGTAGATGGTACAGTGTTTATTTGTTGAATATTAAAGACTAGTCGTAGATAAATATGGACAAAAGTACATCAGAGGACAAAAAAAACAAGTGAATATATACACTATTTAGTGCATAAACTTCAAAAGTGTAGTATTAAAAATTAGATAAACTGTAAACTTGCCAGAAATTTCATATTAGTGTTAATCAGTATTATCAGTATTGATTTTATATCAATTTAGAATAATTAAAATTTTTTATCTCTCTTAATTAAACAATTTGCGGGTAAAGAAGCCAAACCAAAGCGATAAAGTTTTACTCAATGAACATGAATGTGGTATTATAGCACTTGAGTACAGATGTATTTTTATTTAAAATGTGTTAATGTAAAATAATTAATAATGACTTCACCATCAAAACCGTACCTGGTATTAAAGAACTTGATATCGTCATTGAAACGCGTTAATACATGATCTTACACGATCAAAACAGAAGTATATCTAAAAATCTTACCATATTAATTAGCAAAATCCAAGTTTAATATTTTGAATTGTTTGTTAAATGTTTCACATGTTTTATCATTCACGACGAAATATCATGGTTTATTACTATTAAGACATGTGTAGATATAATGACAAGTGTCTATTAATGAACATATTCCTTGTGCTTCGTACCGGGACACTAAGTTTAGTTTATATGGCATTCATCAGAAATTATGTGTGATTATTGTGCAATATTTTCAAATAAAATTACAATTTAATGATAAAAATAGCATAGAGCAACCAGACAACTATGTAATTTACTAAATGCAAAACAAAATCTTTAAACAAAATTCACCCTTCTTTACCTTAATTGTGTTTAAAGGTAAACAAAACGATGTTGTAATTTTCACATACTCCAATCTCAATTTTTTTAGCACATCATAAAAATGTCTAACCAACTAATCAGCTCTTTAACCATATCGCCATAATGTCTCTGTTGAAGGGTACGAAGGTTTCAAGATATCTGAATCCATATCGCCATATTGTCTCTGTTAAAGGGTACAAGGGTTTCGAGATATCTGAATCCATATCGCCATATTGTCTCTGTTGAAGGGTACGAGGGTTTCAAGATATCTAAATCCATATCGCCATAATGCCTCTGTTGAAGGCTACGAGGGTTTCAAGATATCTGAATTCATATCGCTATAATGTCTCTGTTGAAGGGTACGAGAGTTTCAAGATATCCGAATCCATATCGCCAAAATGTCTCTGTTGAAGGGTTTGATGGTTTCAATATATCTGAATCCATATCGCCATAATGTCTCTGTTGAAGGATTCGATGGTTTAAATATATCTGAATCCATATCGCCATAATGTCTCTGTTGAAGGGTACAAGGGTTTAAAGATATCTGAATCCATATCGCCATAATGTCTCTGTTGAAGGGTACGAGAGTTTCAAGATATCTGAATCCATATCGCCATAATGTCTCTGTTGAAGGGTACAAGGGTTTAAAGATATCTGAATCCATATCGCCATAATGTCTCTGTTGAAGGGTACAAGAGTTTCAAGATCTCTGAATCCATATCGCCACAATGTCTCTGTTGAAGGGTACGAGGGTTTCAAGATATCTGAATCCAAGTATGACAAGCTGAGGAGCCTGATGGACGCGCTGGAGCTGAAACTGAGACAAGAAGTATGATATGGCTAGAGAGTAAAAATGCACATTTTTGTCTTTTTCTTTCAAAAAATGTTGAGAAAGTGTGAGGTTTGCTATAGCTTAAAACGGGTTTAAACCCAAAGTTAAAGTCATTGACAAGACGATAACTCAACCTTTCTTGAAGAATTTGCTTAAAGAGGCAATGTCTGTATCTTTATACCCTTCTAATCATCATAATTCTTGCAATATGTTAAGAATACTAGATTAATTAAGATTACAAAAGAAATTGCAAATTTTGTGACAAATAATGTGTTTTGGATAAAAAAGTAAAATCACAGCAACAACAACAAAACAAAATATCAAGCATAAAAATACTTACCGGAGCGCGGAATTGAACCTTGGACCTCTTGCTCCCAATGCGGAAGCGTTACCACTAATCCACCGAGTCAACTAAGAGTTTTGATTGTAGTCAAGCTTTTTAACTGTTTCTCAATATGACTAAAGGTAAATAAACAAAGTCGAATTTGCGGGCCACACATTTTCAACAAATTCATTTTTCTGTGATATTTTTACATGCATGAATAACTATATTTTGGCAGTTTCTCATATTTACGGGAGTTGGTGTCACTGCTTAATTATGGTTAAAATGTAAGATGTAATCAGTTCTGACCTAACAGATACAAGCATAGCATCTTTAAAAAATTATTTAAATAAAAAAAAAACGAAAAACACAATATCTGAATGTCTGTTGCCTCGGGGTGTTCTGCGTGTTTTGTGCTGTTCTGTTTGTGTTTTTGTACGGGCCATTTTGTCATGGTGCCCTTAAACTTGACATGTCTACATTGTAAACAACATTCTTTCTTTGAACATCTCTTCGATTAATATTTACTGATAGCCCGCCTCTGCACAGAACACCACGGACTGGCAAACTTTTCTTATGACGATTGATACTCGGTATTGTGCTAAGTCTGATTTAGTGAACAGCAGTCCCTCACATCTGTGTTATGTGAGGAAGCAAGTCTAATGAATGTCAGCTGCTGAACTGTTCATTGTTGAAAACGGGAATAATTATTAATAGACAGAACAGGGCGAAGTAACAATGTGTATTTATTTTTCCGTGCCTAATGCCCAGAGTCAAAAGTTATTACCGGTATGTAATTGTGTGTCCCCGGCAGGCTATTGATACGCCAAGTTGATAGGGCAATATATAGTATGATTTATTTGACCTTGCACTGACCTTTCCTTATGAATAATCCGATAATCTTCGTGAGTTTCACATTATTGTACAGCATGAATGTACCTTTTGTCAATGATTAAACTGTTAATATCAATCTAGCTCTATAACGATATATGTAGCTCAGTGGTATAGGAACTACATGTATATACTACTAAGCGAACTTGATGACACGGGTTCAAATCCCCTGCGCGGCACTTTTGTCATATTTAGATGATTTTTAAAGGCGCAAAACATGCTCGGAATTCGTGTTCTCATATAACTGTATAATACTTAAATGCTCACCTGCATATAATTTGCACTGCGTCACATTTAGCAAAAACAATCAAGACATCGAAATGAAAGTTAAGTGTTTCATTACGATCTTATGAGAAGATGGTTGCAACTTTAGCAGCACATTTGGAAAAACAACAGTATTAAACGTTTGTGGAGTGAGTAGATATGTCAATAAAAATATATAAAAAATAAAAAATAAATATTGCTTCAACCGGATTCGAGCCCATAAATTCTTGATTCGCAGCCGAAAATCTTTACCACTGAGCCACTATCCTAAACATTAATTCAGTGAACAAAACATTCAATAAACCTGCTTGTCCTGTATGGCAGCTGTATGTACATGTATATACATACCTTTTTATAGACAGCGAACTTTGCCGAAAATTAATGAGGAAAGATCAGTCAAGGTCAAATAAATCAGATAATACAAATTATTTTAAGACAGTAATCTGTGTTTAAAAACATACAGCAAGTTTGATGTTACGAGATACAGTAATATCGTGCCACTTTAGTCCAGACTAACGTTACTGAGTTACCAAGTACTCCAATTCATGCTGTCGTGTAAATATTGGTAATAACAGTTTGTTCTACTTATTTATAATGTTGTTTACTGCACTTTTACATGGCACTTATATACAAGTATTTTCTTTCAGGCGACGTGCCCGGATCGATATTCAAAAATACAACCCGGACATACCGGTTGCCTTCCGAAATCTCCGAGCGTTGTGGCTTCCGGTAGGTGGTATTTATTTCTATTGGCAGCGTACATATACTGTTATTTTCCTTACATTACGTCAGTATATATATATATATATATATATATATATACGTACTGTAACGTCATTTTAATCACCTTAAATATTAAATGTGTGATTCGAATAAACACAACACTGCATTGAAAATGACGGGGGTTGTTTGTTGTTTTCTCTTGTTTCGTTATTCTTGTTTTGTTTGTTAATAATATTGCACACTTACGAGCCGAACAGACGAAACTAGCCTGTGGTTTGCTTAAATTTTAAACTTACACTTTGATTTTTCTTTTCTTTTGAATATACGTTTTTTTACTTGAGTCGGTACGGCATTTAGTGTATATAAAGATTTACATTCTTATTTTTGTAACAAAGAAAACATTTCTTTTTTTAAATGGCAAACACTCCTAACTCATTATTTTCACATTGTAGGTGTGACACAAGCGGAAAAGGAGGAAATAGTTTATTATCACAACAAGGTTCGAAGTGATGTAACCGATGCGACAGATATGCAGGTTATGGTAGGTATAAAGAACTATAACTAGTGTTGCCTTCAACACACGATCTGTATGTCCCGTACTATAACACTATGTATTTATATTTTTTTCTGATATTCTGGGATTATGGATTGTATGATGTTTACATTAAAAAAATGACTTCCGCTCATTCGAGGCTGCTATTTCCCCATGCAGGTTATGCTTCCTTGGGATTTTATCTCCGATTGTCATGAATTTAAGGTGGTCACATATAACTGAAATTGCAAATGGCGTTAAAGTGTCACGAAAATCAAATTTTACACGGCATATTGACCGTTAATGTACATGTATGTACATGTACAATGCACTGGCGGATCCAGGATT
>Ga0224511_10001033_pt1 | contig 15755 bp, 7 predicted proteins | sample SF_May12_sed_USG_2_FD_169988 | JGI IMG/M metagenome (GOLD analysis project Ga0224511, IMG submission 169988) | Sediment microbial communities from San Francisco Bay, California, United States - SF_May12_sed_USGS_8_1 | ecosystem: Environmental > Aquatic > Marine > Sediment | place: USA...
TTTTTAAAGGATTACTCATGTACATGTAAAGACAGACGGTCGACAGACATTATACATGAATTTCAGGCCTGTACATAACAAAATAAAAGAGAAATACTTAGTTAAAAAGTTTGCGTTTTTAAAGTGACTAAGCATAGATTGCTAACACAAATGAAACATTTGTATCGCCCTTAGAAATATTATACATGTACAATGTGTATAAAAAATTATGAATATAGAAATTGTCCTGGTCTAAAAATTTGCGGGAATGGAAATGTCTGGGTGAGAAAACTGACTGGAGGGTATTTGTCCAGATTAGAAAAATGGTGTGAGGGAAATTGTCTGGGTATGCCTAAATGACAGGAGGGGAGTTCACATGGAGTTGTCCAGGAGGGATTGTCCAGGATTCGCAAAATTTGAAGTAGAATTGGGCAGACATAAAACCCAACAAGGCGGGAAAAACTAACAACTTTAGGTTCTGTACTGGTTCCTAAACTGTTCATTTCAGGTCAAATTTGTAGACACCCTTTTAATTTGACTAATTAAGTATGGGAAATCAGTAGCTTAGAGGTAGAGCCTTGTTTTGCAATCGACCTTAAAAGGTCTTCTTACAGTCTTGTTTAGGAACACACTATTTTTAAAGCTTATTATTTGGAATTAAAACCAGTCTTGTCGTACCTTAAAATATCTATCCACTTGATTGACAGTTTGTTTAAAACTTGTCATTTATCTGGTGATCTGTATCAGCAGGTACATGTAAGTTTCAATTTTTAAACGATGCCTAATCAATAGAATACATATTGAAGTACCAAGAGATAGGGTTTGATGCCCCTAAAACATTGATGTCAAGAAATAAATGGTTTTCAAAAGATTTTCTGTTTTGTTTGTCACAGACCAGACTGCAAGAAAGCATAATCCTAACCCTAGGTTTACAATATATATGAAAGCTTACATTTTGATCAGATAACAATCATACTTGATGCTTTCTGTCTGAATTCATTCCTTTGTTAGATGCTAAATGACTTCCTGACAAGCAATTGTTGAATGTTCATATGTAAAATGCCGGTATAAGAAAATGTATAATTAAGTAACATGTAAAGACATGATGTTCATTACAATGTTAATTGTTTAATGTAAACATTTCAGGGCATGCCAGGGCATGGGAAACCAGCAGACTGGCCATATCTTACCCACGGCCTGTGTGCAGGGTCGCAGAAGAAGTGGGCCGCCTCAGGTGAGAATGCACCTATATGATCATCACATTGATCCATTTCCTTTATTTAACATCATCTGTCATGGATTTAAAATGTGATGGATATTTAAGAAACCATTTAATTCCATGAGCCTGAATCATCTTGATCTTGTGTTGAACCTGTGTAACAATTAATTGGCTGTGTTTCAAAAACAAATCATATGTTTTCTTTAAAAACTAACTTTTTTGTACATTTAAATGCCTAGAATATCTGAGAATCATTCTTTAAATATTATTATAACTGCATTGACATTGATTGTATAATTATGTTTCTTCCTGCTCCACTGTAAGGGTTAAATATCTTTATATGTGCATTCACTTTGATTGTACATTGTATATGTTTCTGTGTGTTCCACTGTAAGGTTGGGCGCTACCACCTGCTGAGTCTGGGCGAGTCGGAGACGACCAGCGCTGGTAGCCCGATCGGCAGCGTAGCCAACACAGACGAGGACGCCGTCTCCATCCACTCGGAGGAGGCTGACAGTGCATACGATGAATGGCTTAGCGAGTCGTCCGAGCTGGAGAACGTCATCTTGTCTGATGACACCGAGCAGCTACAGAAAATCTGCACTGAGCAGAAGATTGACATTAACATTCAGCTCAATGATAAGTGTGAAACAGCATTAATCCTGGCAGTGAAGTTAAGTAGAATAGACATGGTGAAGATGTTACTTGTTACACAAAATGTGAATAAGAACTGTGTAAATAATCATGACTTTTCACCCCTAGATGTTGCATTAGTAACAGCATTTGATAATAGACTTGAACCTCGTCAGACTTTCTGCTGGGAAATCATAGAGTGCCTTCTCCAGGTGGGAGCAGAGCCTAACAGCAAGGATGCCATGATGTACATTATCAGGACAGCATTGAAGTACTGTGATGAGGAGTTCATCTACAGACTTATTCTGTTAGCCAAAGAATTTTCCAACTCAATCATTCTCCATGAACTTATGCTGCAGAAGCTCCATCGGCATCAACCAGTCTACATTGAGAGCTTGGATCCATTTTTCATATGTATATCAGAATTCACAATCAAACTGCTGAAGAACGCCAACGGATCTCGACTCTGTGACATTGTCAACTCCATGATATACTACCTGGACTCTTATTGGCATTGCAGAACCAACAAGATGACAATCTTCCAAAAGCTGATTCTGTTCGCGTCTGCCGCCGGGTGGGACTGGACGCCACAACAGATGGACTACATCAGCCGTGTGTGTCCCTACCTGCTGTCTCACTGGTGCAAGGGACAGAGGATGTACCCGTTCTCCCTCAGTCACCTGGCCAGGAAGTCATTCCGCCGCAACTCACAGTGTCTGGTGCCCGACTCACTAGCAGCATTACCCTTCAGGGTACCGGCCAGCCTCCGGGACTACATCATGCTCAGAGACATTGATGGCTTGTTGGACTGTGAGGAGGTGAACATTAGGGATATCAAATTGTGATTATAGGCATTGATTGTATTGATGATCTGTCCATGTGAGAACCGGTCCTAGAAACTGTGCAGCAGCAGCAGCATCTTTAAACATGAATTCTTCATGTTTTTATTGTTTTTTTCATTTATTGGATCCATTCTATTGGTTTCAAAATTTTGTTTTGAAAGAAATGTTATGTTCTTGACAGTACTCAGGATTGTATGGTTCTTTGTACATTTTCATGATTTTCATGTTTGTAAACAACAGTTACATTGTGTCCATTATTTCTATTACAATTTAAATAAGTGCTGTGATTTTTTTAAAGAAAAGATTATTGTTGAATTACTAAAAAATGCTTTATTTTGAATCAATCTAGAAGAAAGACAAATATTTTTTATATAGTAGGTTGATTTCATTTTAGGACAAAATTGCTTTGCTGATTGATGCAAGCTTCCCTATTAACTTGACTTTGGTTTGCATTTACTCATTGTTGTCAGAGTAAAGTTAGTGTTCTTAGTGTGTTTTTTATGATTTACCTCTAGACTGGACAATCAGGTTTTAAATAGAAGTTTGCTGTGTTTAATGTTTGAATAAATACAACTTTCGAGTTTCTGAAATGCACTTTTTGAATTGTAGATTATTAAAGACAGTTTCTGTACTGCTGGGTGCCTAATTTAAATGTAAATCACTACTCTTAGGAATCTGCTACATATAAATCTGTATTGTAAGAACATAGGTTTAGATGTATAGAACATCTTTAAAAGATAAAATGCACAAATTGATCAAAAGAACAAAAAGGGTGACACTTTCATACTGGATGGTGTTCGAGAAAACTACTATATGCAGCTACTAAAATAGTTTCAATTTCAGGATGATTCGGTTTTTATTTAATAACACGGGGTTTGCGTTGTTGGAAATAAGATATAATTTGAGATAAATGTTAATTATTGTTAATTATCAAAGTCTGTACACTGATGACATTTGTTGAAGGAAGTTATTTGCCACAAACAAAATTTTAATGTTTTATTATGTACAATAAGTAGATCTACATTTGTTCACATGAAAATGTTCCTTTTTTTTTCAAATTGATAAATTTTTACCCAGCATTTTTAAACTTGCTAAAAGACATTTTCTAAATTGTAAAATATGCATGCCATCACATAAGAGGAAGACAAGGATCTAGTGAATTGAGATTGGTGTACACAACAAACAAAAACTTTTACAGAAGATTATTTTTAGTATTAATAATTATATTGATTTTCCCAATATGTAATTTCAGTGGATATAATTTGAATCTGTTTGGTTACACATAGTTCCTGAACAAAACACCACATGATTTTTAAAAGGTAACAAGGATCTTTTTGTTTGTTTCGTATTTGTTGGTGATTTGTGCAATATATTATGTACTACACACAGAAGTTGACCATGACACTGTAGGGCATTGTTTAGATAATTATGTCTTGTTGTTATTGTTGAAAATGATGTTATGTACATAGAGTAGTCTGTTACTTATTGTTGATATAAAAATTATAATATATCGAGCTACACATTTCAAAAAAGTCTTGCTGTTAATATTCTAGTGTGTCTGTTCATCAGTCTCCATGTTTGCATTGTTAATAAAACCAAGCCACATTGACTGCTGTAGACCTCTAGAAACCAGCAGGGGGCCGTTTCACTAACATTTCCATGAAGTTATGTTAAGAGTGGCAGCCATATTTACGCTATGTGAAAAGTTATGGACGGTCTGCGCTTGCCTAAACTTATGGGAAAAGTTACACCAGTTTTCTTTTTTTTACTATATAAACTAAGAGTTGCGCTAAAAATTAGCGTAAATCCTTCCTTAAGTAGACTTAAGTATGTTAATGAAACGGTCCCCCAGAGCCACAGCACACCCTAAGATGGTGATACCGGCGCTTGTTGTTTGTTTTGCTATGTACTATGTGCAGCATTATAAGACTATTAGTCTTTTCTATTAAATTTCCTTTATATATAATTATTGTTTTCATCTGTTCATTCCTGTGGTTCTTTTACAACTCAGGTGTACAACTTTTAATTAAAGCATGAATGACCATGATTTTTCAATTAACTTAAAATTCATTTACACAAACCCTTGTTTTCTTATAAAAATAAAATAGTTGACAATGTTGAAATAATGGTTGCATATTGAGTTCGGGCTCTTTTTTATAAAGTACAATTCAGGTTCCAAAATACATGTAGATATTTTTTACTACATACAATTGTTTGTTATATGACCTCAATACGACAGAGACATACAGGTTTTTATGTAGCCTCACCATTCTAGCTGTTATTCCAATCCTCCATACTTTATCTGTTGGAAAATCATGTGTCACACAAATCTCAAACTAAACACACTTGTGGTGTCGTGGTGTAATTCCTATGCATCAGAACTCCCGAAGTTATAGTTATTATCCAAGTATACCATGCTAACTCAAAAACATTCTTAAATAGAAGTGGATATTCTTGGACGTGTACATAAACTACCAACGGTTCTTTGTCAATTGTAGATTCCAATAAAACCTGGCTTGTTTGTATATAAAGTTAAAATCATCATAATTTGTGGATGCACAAATGTCCTGGTTATTGAGCAAAAGTAGAAATTGACAGTTGAAAAGTGCTGCAATACAAGACTTCTTTAGAGTACCCCCGAAGCTAGATCCACTGAGTATGCATAGACCTCTTCATACCTCAAACCAAGAAACACTATCTGGACTGTAAAACTAGGGATTTATTGAGTTTTGAAACACTGACAAACTATTGATGTATATTTGGAATGGATTATATCCACGCTCTAAACAGTTTTTATACAATAAATTATAAGTAAAGATAAATAACTATTTACATACATGTACATTAAGCATATAAATGCTTAAAAGATTTATCATGTATAAATACAATTAAGAATGTTCTATAATATAAAATAAAAGCAAATGTTATCATTTTGGACAATAGCTTTAAATTATTTCTTAAAAACCATTATTATTATCCATTAATTAAATGCATAAATGCAGGCCAGTTTGGTTGATGTACCAAAATATTAGTCATTAAACATCTGAGTAGAAATATACACGTTATGTTTATAGAATGTTGGACGGAATGCTTCTATTTAAATTGGAATGCCTTAATTAAGCAAATCAAATGTAAAAATATTGGACGACACTTACATTATCACAGAAGGAAATACAGCACACAGCACAACTGAGACATCAAAATACATGATCGATGAATACAATTTCTGGAATGTTGAATACACCAACCCACATGAATAAGTGTACACAATAAATATAAAAATAAAACTGACTTACAAGGGATTTCAAAGACAATCATATCTCACAAAATTGATTAACAATATTTGAGATGTTAAAAAGATAAAAGCATAGATGTACAAGTGTGCATTTGATATTATACGATGTGTAGAAAAGCAATAAGGCTGTGTCTACAACTATAGCATTTCAAATATTTATAAAGGCAATGCAAAATCACAATAGCAATTCTTAAACTGTTGACCTATTTTTAATTAATATGACAGTAAAATAAAAACATTTTGTTTCATGTTAATTTGTAAATAAAGTGTGTAACTTTTCAATATGTGTAATTTGTTTTAAAAACATTTTACAAACAGTTGTTTATCAAACTTACTTTAAAAAACATTTATACCTTAGATGAACAATGGCCACACAAATCTCCAATGGATATCACAGTACAAACTTGTCTTATAATTATGACATGAAAGGCTGGCTTGAGGGTCCTTGAGGTATGAACATATCGCATCACTTGAAGAAAGAAGAACAGATAGAAACACTATCCTTCCAGCTACATGTGAAGCCTGTGCAAACATGTTTGTGTTGTATGACTGTGTCCTATTTTTCTACAATCGTATGCCTGCATCCTGGTAGGCTGTGTCATATTTTTGAGACAGTCCCATGACAGCTATATAATGCCATCACATGCTTTGGTTATAGGAGCTACACTCGGTGACTTTCATGCGTCTGTTCTACAGCCCAGTTCACATGCCAGCATCCTGGGTGCTGAGCTGGTAGGCGATAATCTGGTCCTGCAGCAGCTGAATGGCAGCCATCTTCTCCGACAGCACGTCACTCACCTTCTGCATGTACTCACCAAATGACTGAAATAGAGTCAACAGAGAATCGGTTACAATACACAATAATTATAAATGATAAAGATCTATACTGCATTAGTGATCCATTTCAAGACTAAAATATGTGTTAGAGCTATAAGACATTGCTTTAACTACATATGTAACAAACAAAAAACCTAAATCAAGAAAACTTTGAACAGAGGACTTACTGTAATCATAACTTAAAATAACTTAAAAACGCACTATTGATGTAATATATATGCACTAGACAGATCCCTGCACTTACCTTGTTTCCTGCCTTGGCTCCCAGCAGTAGCTTCATCTCCTGCTTGCACAGTGACGTCACTGTGGCCAGCTGGTCTTCATGTGAGCTGATCAGCTGGGCCCTGCAATCATGTTTACCATATATATCTATGTGGAAAAGTTACCAAAAGCTTGATGCTCTCATATGCATGCAGCTGTACAGTTTTGATTTTATGTTGTTGAAGAAAACAAACTTTTATGTACAGTAATATGCTATAGTTCATTTATAATCTCAAAGACTATCCTAATTGTTGTGCCGATTGCTGTAAGCATTGTTTTGAACTTTAACACTGAATAAAGTTTGTTTAATTCATAGTAAAAGCAGATATTGTTCAACATACTTGAGGTCCACAGTGTCACTGGTGGAACTGTTGCTCCTGTGTTGAGGTTGTCGCCTGTCACCATTCCCTGCAGCCACAGTGACGGGAGTTGGATGGATGATGTCCTTGCTCACAGCCACAGTGGTCTTCAGCTTGCTGATGGACGTCAATGGCTGGGGGTGGATAGGAGAGAAGCAGGATCCTGACTGCAGCTTCTCAGAGGTTACTGCCCCTGTTGCCCCAGCAACGTCTGCATCAGAGTTACCTTCCCCATCATGTGAGTTAGCTCCCCTGTCTGACGCTGGTACAGGAGAACTGGACACATAGTCCCTGATCACTGGGGAGCTGTTTGCATGTCGCATGTGAACAGGAGAATGTACCACTCTAGATCGTGAGACTTGAAATGCATTTTGTCCTAAATTATCACCAAAGTAACCAGGTGTAGACGAGACTGAGCTCTGGTAATTGTTCTTGTCCTTTTCAAATTTGGATAGTCTGTGGCCATTTGTCCGGGTATCCAAAGCACTGTCTGAGGCCACTGAAACTATTCCACTGTCACTATGTGCAGAGCCACTCTTGTCTGCATTTCTCTGAACTGGCAAGGAATCACTGTCCACACCTTGGTTGCCACCTTTATATGCACGGTCACTTTTAATAGAACTCTTATCACTATATGTGGAAATGCTATCATTATCACTTGTGTTACCTGCTTTTAACTTCTTCTGTTGTGAGACAGCTAAATGAGTATCAAAGTCTGCAGGTGTCTCAAACCAATTAGCACTGATTGGCTCCTTACTGTCTTTTGTCAACTTTGACTGGGCATGCTGTGAGTTCCCTTGTGTTGACTGTTTTGTAGAATTTCCATTAGAAATGTTGCTAGAAGCTGTAGGAAAGTAGTTGCTCATATGTTTAAGCAAACCTTGTGCATTTGTCTTCCCTCTTGTGTCGCCGCCAGCAGAGGTAGTTCTGTTTTCCGTTCCTTTGGTTGAGATCCCCTCTTTGTCGCCAGGTTTATCTCCACTCCAGGCCTGTTTAGGATTGACTCGCACGGGCTCCGGCCTGAAGCCCTGTATGGGTTGTGGCTGGGGTGTGTTCTGGTGTTTGTTCAGGTGCCATCGGGGAGACTGAGAGAAGCTGGCCAGCTCCGTGCTCTTGGCAGGCAGCACCGCCGGGATCTCAGGCTGCAGGGACGGGTCTTGTGGTATACGAGGTTGTGTGCCAGAATTCTCACTTGGAGTTCTTGGCGTCCAGTTTCTCTGGTCCATGGACGGAGTTTCAAACAGCATATCATCTTCAAATGTATCTGATAAAGATGTTGGTAGCCTTAAACGGGGTCTTACTGCTTCTTCCTTAGGCTTCTCTATATCTCTACTTTTGTTAGAACTTGAGGCTTGGTTGTTAGAAGAATAACTATTGTTGGTGTTTGCCTTCCTTTGATCATTCTTAGAACTTGGACCAGTTTGTGCTTGTCTGCCAACCTCATTCTGTTTTTGAGTATTTGAGCTAGTTTCAGCTGGGGTTTTATCTTTAGTATTACTGGTACCAGTGCTGTCTGTGTATACCTTTTTTCTCAACACAGGAACACTGGCGGACACAGCTGACATGTTGTTCTGCCCCAGCCCTGGTGGCGGTGTTACCGACACTACCCTAGGAGCACTGGTCTGGCCAGACTGGGAGGAACTCTTGCTAGCAAGTGGGAACACAGGAGTGCTGGCAGCTACGGCACTTTTACCATCAGTACGGTTCAGATCATTCAGGTTATTATGTTTTACTTGTTCCTCTTCATTATTAAAGTCAGTCGTTGGAAAATCATTGTCAGTATCTGAGGATTTTACAACAGGTGGAATGTTGCGACTAGACTGCATCACCTTTCTACCATTATTGTCAGTCTTTGTGCTGAAGCATTTTACATCAAAGTTCTTCATCTGCTGAAAACCAGCCATCTGTTGAACAGGTCTCTGCGGGCCTGTCACATTGTTCGAGTCTGTATCAGTCTGGTCAGACTCGCTGTTTGATGACATGTTTTGCTTATTAGTGACAACATTAGGAGCAAAGTGCCGTGTTATTGGTGTCTTGTTGCTGGGTTTATTCACCGCTGTGTTCTGTGAAGCAGCTCCCGCTGAACTAGCTCTAACCCCATGTGACCTGGAATCACTTCTAGCTGCAGCGGTGGCCGTCTTCCTCTGTCTTGCTCCAGGACCTTTGATAGGAGTCTCACTGGGGTCGAGAAACGTTTCAGCTGCACTTGAGTTCCTATTGGTCATCTGTTTGGTGCCCTGCCTCATGGGTGTGGAGGAGCAGAGAATGTTTGATGGCTGGAAGATGGAGGGGGCGGATGCTGGGATGTTCATCAGGATGTTGGACATGGCCACATTGGTGCTGCTCCGTGCACTGGCACTGGCTGGACCCGCCTGGCTCGACCGACGCAACTCCTTCACCCTGAAATATGGTGGTCTATCATTAGATGTCAGTATAACAGTACTTTAGACAACTTGTCTCTTAAGGTAAGACCTTTGTAATGGACTATGAAGGATACACATTTGTATTTTTTTATCAAAATATAAACAAGATTTTTTCATTAAAATGTAATAAATATTATGCTTTTACTTTTCAACCATAGAAAATTCTTTTTAAAATGCTAGTTACCTTTATTTGCTTAAATTAAATTAAAGAGTAGTAATTTTACACCATATTATCTCCCTTTAATATGAATAGAATGAACAAATTCAATCTTGTTCATAAAATCAAAAAAGAAAAAAACTGTGAAAAGCGATGTGGTGGATCATCTGTAAATGGCAAATGTTTCAATAAAATAAATGTTTTGAAACTTCTACCTAGCTGCAAATCTGTGCATCCATTACAAAGGTCTTACTTTATTACATGAACAGCTAAACCTTACTTCTGAGTACAGAATAAGCAATTTTAATCATGTTTACACTAGGTTCTATGACAAACACAATATAAATAATATATTAAAGGGGTACACTGACAGTAAAATCTCATGTTTTATGATGTCATTTTTTTGTTTTACTCCTTATTGAAAAGAACATGTTTACAAATTTGAGACATCTCAAATGTATGGCAGACCTGTCAGCATATCGCAGTGTGTTGAGAGTGTGTTCACAGGAAACGCTGCCAGGTGAGATGTTGGCTATCATGCAGGTCCTTGAGTTCCCCATAAACGAGTCCTTCAAGATGTGGGTCAGCTTGCTCTGACGGAACGGCTTGTGACGACTCGACTGGTCAATTGATCTAATGCATTCCTTCAACTAAAATAGACAGTAAATATATCAACTAATGCAGTTTTAATAATGTTCTTGCTGTATGACAAAAGCAAAACAGTTGAAATACAAATGTACACAATATCCATCACTGATGAATAATTTCTCTTTCTGCACAATTTGCGGTTCCCTGACCTTGAAGATAAGCATTTTTAACACTGGTTTACAGTGACAATTTGTCCCATTACCAAGCTTTTTACAATGAAGTACATGGAAATGTTTTCATTATACCCTCATCTAGTGTAAGTAAGAGAGCATGCTAGGGAACCATGAATTATTACTACTGGTAGAACAGTGTATACACAATGTTCGCTACAGAACCAACAATGACTAGATAGGTATGTGCAATGTGCTTACAGCAAGAAGACTCTGGTTGATCTCAGCTCCCTCCATGCGTGTCTGTCTGTCCATGTCACCCGAGTCTGACGCCCTCTCACTCCCAGCAAGGTCAATGAACGAAATCCTACAGCAATCACTTACACATTGAACACTTAAAAGCATAAGAAATCAACCATTAATTTAAGCCATGTTGGACTGACTTTCAAGTCATGGCTTGACAAAATAACTTCAGTTTAGGATACAAAAGGAATTTAGAAAGATTTTTTTATTTTAAAGCAGCTGACCTACAGAATATACAAGAAAATCATAAGTTATACAGATATTTCAAAACATCTCTTCAAATAAATATATTAGTTGTTAGAAATCAAAATAACATACATATTTTCACTTTTTTGCTTTGAAAACAGACAATTCGCTTTTCTGCCATCAGCATATTCATAACGCAGTAGATTATGCAAAGAAAATCGATGTTTTACCAATGATTTTGTCAACTTTCTCACTTGAAATAAGGGGTCAGTAATAATAGTATTCTCCACTGAACATAACTTTACCGTTAATTTTATTATATTTTTCATTTTTTATTTTTTGAGCACCTGGAGGACAGCTGCTTTAAGTCTTAAGTAAACAAATGAGCTCTAAATTCATAGATATTCATGTATGCTATGTCTAATGAGCACACTGTTTTGAAACCAGTGTTCACATGAGCAAGGCCGTACCTGCCCAGCCTCCTGTCCGTGGAGTCCCTGATCTCCATCTGCAGCACGGCGTGGGATCTCGAGGAGTCTGGGTTCACCCCACTCACACCCTTACTGCGCACAGAGTTACCATAGTCCAGCACCTGTAGTACAAATGATGGTTTATTTCATCAGGAATTTTTAAGCTAATATTTAACTCTGGAAATAAAATGCTTCCACAAAAAATGATGTGAATTTGAATGACATAAAGCATCCTCTTTTACAGACACCATATGGATATTGCAGTAGTTGAAATAAAAAAAGAGATAATCTTTTTTTTTAATAACTCCAAATGGTACAATACCAGCTCCAACTAACACTGACCTGCATAAGACCCTGTTCATCAGCCGCCTCAGTCTCAGTAAGACCAGCTATACACACATGGTTTGACCCATCCTCCCTAGCAAACAACCTGAATAGGAAATTTTGCTGTTGATTTTTATTTCAAACACAACATCCGGCCAATATATTTTTAATTTTAGTTCATCCTTATTCTCGTAATACAACATGACTTGTCTTTGAACAATAAGTTACCCATGGTATGATCCATAATCCTCTTTGAGGTTATTATTGTCACATATCCCTCACCTGTTTCTTTTGTTAAGTAGGTCGAAGAGTTGTCCACAGTAAATCTCGAAGAAGCTGACCCAGACCTTGATGCCCTGGCCGTACTGGCCAGTCTCTATGATGGAGAAGATATCATGGGCGGCCAGTAGATACAGGCCTGGAACCTCGCTGTTACCAATCATAGTGTGCGTCTTCCCAGCACCTGTCTGACCATATGCAAAACAGGTAGCACTGCCCCTAAAATTGAAAAATATGATCAACAGTATTTGCAGGCATGTCCAAATATCAACACAAAAGATAAAACATATGTACTTTTATGTATTCATTATTGCTAAGTTACCGTAAGACATAAAACACTGGGAAAAAACAAGACTTGTCAACAACAAATATACAGCCACTTACCCATCGAAAACGCAGCTGACTAGAGGACGAGCAGCTCTGATGTACACATCTTCGTTGGTACACTTCTCATCAAATACCTCATCAAAGATGAACTCATGCTATAACAACAAGAACAATGTGCTCATACATATTTATATTTAGTTCATTGATTCAAACTATGTTAAAGTAGTATAAAGAAAACATAATCTTATTTAAAGTATGTTCAAAACTTTATCATTTAAAAATACAATACTATCACAGCAAAACTCCATGAACGGCATTCCCTGACTAACCTGTAGAGTATAAGCTGTGAGGTCAACTGCTTGCTTGGGTTCCGAAACAACAATGGTAGTAGTGCTTGCTGCATGCACCATGTCATCTTCACCTGCCTTTGACTCTCGCTTGTTAAGGGGGCGCTTACGCACACACACCTTGATTTTGTCTAGGTTGATTCTACTGGATCCAGGTCGAGCCTTGGATTTTGTACCTGCAGCACTGCCACCTCCTTAAAATATTTATTTTACATGTTACACTTTTGGGAACAAGAAAAAATATATTATACTTTTTTTAAATTGACTGTTCATTACACTAAATTAACATAATTAACAGTTTGGGTAAAATGTAATAAAAAAAGGTATCTTTTTTAAATACCTTATGCATCAAGAACTGGTAAAAAAAGAAACTAAACAATGTACCTGGAACACCATAATTGTAGCCAGCACCATGTTTCACCCTCTCTACAGGAGCCACCTTCACTTTACTGGGAAGTTCTCTTACTGATGTTGTTACACTGTGCTTTACTGCTGGCTCATAATCAGAATGTTCCTCCGACTCCCCAGAGCTGGATTCTGAAGTCTCCTCATCGGACAACAAGTCTAAGATGGCAGCCCCTGCTGCTGACAGGTGGTGACTACTGGAGTTTATACGGGAACGATCTCTCACCCTTACATCATGTGTTGCAGAAAAAGACTTGCCAACAGCCTAAAACATAGTATTATAAAACTGTTTCAAGTTTTAAAAAGTTTATATTGTGTATAAATAATAACTTGTTATGTATGCATTTACTTTCTTCACTTGTTACACATATACATGTAAATTAGTTAGTTGAGCAGGTTCTCTGTATACATGTAGATAACAATAATGCTGGTTCAAAGGTTTTTTCCTGATCAAACTAAATAAAAAACAATGTTCCGAGGCTACATTTTGTCTAGTTAGATATGAAGTACTGTATATATGCAAGTGTCGATTTCTTTTTACTAACATCACCAACATATTTTACAAAATATTTATAAATAACATTAAAAAAGTTATATTACCTGAAGAGGTGTTTGGGCTGGACTTCTATTTCTTTTTCTTGGGGAAGTGTTTTTCACATTCTGTACCATTCTGTTGTTTGCCTGTGAGCCAGTGTGATAGGTATCCCTTTCTGTATTATGAACAGCCTTCACAATACTAATCAATTCCAGTAATCTCCGTTTATCCTCTGGTGATGTTATACCAAAAGCTTGACAATCGCTGGCTGTAAGTCTTGTAAGAGCTTCAGATTTGGTTATTCCATGTGAGCGAAAAGATGGATAATATCGTTCCAACTTAGCCTCCTTCAAGCATTCATAAAGTGTACCCATGGCAAGAAGAACTACAAGTACTTGTAGATTTTAATCTGAAATTTAAAAGAAAAAGTTCAAAAATAAGTCACATGTAAAGAAAACTCTCATTTGTGTAAATCTACAAATGTATGCATAATATTAAGGGTGGGATCTATATTACCACTGATCAGTAAGTATCAGTATTAGTCAGTTTTAAATCCTACGTCATTTTATTCAAATTATGTTTATAAATATTTGGTATTTTGGAAGTTATCCAAAATCAATAAAAAAGAACATTCAAAATTATTTGAATTACATAATGGCATCAAGAAATAAATTTGTTTATGACACAAACACAAATAAATCTTAAGATCATCAATATAACTGACCAGTCACCTATTCCTTATGATTAACCATTTCACACTCGGTCTACTGTACAGTATCTATATTTGTCCCTTTGTTGACACACATTCACAAATTCATGTTCTAACTTGTCCAAATCATTGCAGATAGTTGGCTAAATAAAATATCGTGATTTCTTCCAAAATCGCTTTATTGTTTGTTAAATAACAATTAATTTTACTTAAATATGATAAGGGTCATAAAAGAATATAACTAACATTGGTGTAAAGTTTCAAAAAAGGTTGAAAACGCAAGCCCATTCTTTTTCTTACTTTCAGTTTCAGTTTACCGGTCTCCGAACTGCAATGCGCGTGTTTAAAACAATCCTACCGTATGCATTATTTGAAAAAATGTAAGTGCCCATTTTATTATGTTCCACATTAACAAAAGTTTATTTTAAAGAAGAGAACCATACAACTTTAGATATTAATCATTTGTTATCAGCTCTGGAAGACGCGTAGGACGCCATTTGTAAACAATAAAAAGTTTAAACTACGGATCGTTTGTGATTTTTAAAAAACCGACTTTTGACGGTAGCTTTGTTTACCGAAACATAAACGATGAATTTACCTGAATGAATATAAGTGTAAAATGTATGATGTTTACAGCAAACAAGTTCCTATCTTACAAACACAGGACAACGTGCATAATAATATTATATATTATATCGATATGAGAGTCTAAAAATATTAATTTAACAGAATCCACCACACGTACTGGTCACATCAGATTCTGCTAGATTAAATTATCTAAAAATCCCCATTCTTCAAAAGTGTATGTTACATTTATTATTTTTATAAATATATAGGCCTAAAGGTTAATTTCCAGTGTTACGATATAAAAATGACGAGATGAAGAAATAGTGCATACTCACGTGTAAACTCAGTACCCGGGGTCAATCCCGAAAAGAAAAGAATTTTTTCATTTTCATCTCGTCATTTTTAATCGTAACACTGGAAATTAACCTTTAGGCCTATATATTTATAAAAATAATAAATGTAACATACACTTTAAGTGCATAGGCCTACATTGTGTACTTTCATTTTGAAACTAATGAAATTCAATTTAAAACTTTTTTA
>Ga0224511_10001034_pt1 | contig 15748 bp, 7 predicted proteins | sample SF_May12_sed_USG_2_FD_169988 | JGI IMG/M metagenome (GOLD analysis project Ga0224511, IMG submission 169988) | Sediment microbial communities from San Francisco Bay, California, United States - SF_May12_sed_USGS_8_1 | ecosystem: Environmental > Aquatic > Marine > Sediment | place: USA...
TCGATTCCCCTAAAGATGCCTTTTAAACCGCTAAAGTAATCCCAATGATGGATAATTCCTTCAGTCAATTGTGACAAAATGAGAAGATTGTATCTAGTTATTATGCGGGTATCAATCCATATTAATCCTGTGACAAGGTGAATATGAGTGCAGTGTCGCGTGACACGCATACAGTCTTAGCACTCAACGTTGCCTAATCTCACTTGAGCCACACTCGCGTGCGGTCTGAAGATGTTACACGATTTTACTCGGTACAAATCGCCGCCAATTTCACAAAAATTATAGCTTCAGGCTACTGAGTGACACTACCTTACTGTGCGTGGCTTAGGTACTTTATCACAGATATCTAGCTGTGGGTAAGTGGATGATGTGCTCGCCACTGGTGCTGAAGGACCCGGGCTCAATACAGATTGTGTGGAGCATTTTTCAAACACTTTCTCTGTTCACCCAGCTAGGAGTGAGGATAGTACCCGACTATCCTCAGAGCTGGGGAAGGCAAAGGAGGTGAGGAAGAGGAGAGGCACTCCCACCTCAGTTATACCACTTTTGGCTTTCCAACAACCACTTAACACGGCCATTGGCTTAGGGACAACCTTAACATTTTTTCTCCTTTTTCATGGTAACAGATTTATATGTATTTATTTATATAATGGAGACAGAAAAACAAATACAACATAAATTAGGAAAAATACGAGAACGCTATTTACAAACAGAATTGGGACTACTCAATCCAAACGGCGCAAGAGTTGAGCATTTTGGCAAAACCTTGAATTTAGTTTTTATTTATAATCCAACAATGGGTGGATTTTGTTGTATGGAGCTGCCTTTCGAATTCGTTTGGGTTGAAAATAGGTGCGTATCTTATTAAAGGTTTGATAAACGAGTATACCTCCAGGCTATTAACTTGTAATCACGGTTTAGCACTTCATCAGAAAACAGAATTATAGACAGCTTTGGTAAACATTATATCTGTCAACAGATGGCCAACCACCTCATCAGCTCTGAGTCGAGTCTTATTTTGCCCCACAGCCCCCCAAGCTTATAGAATTATATCATTTATTTATTAAATTACCTGCGAACAATGAGAAACACAAAACGGGTCATTATAATCCTATCCGCTGATTATAACAGATTTTCTCATAGTAATCAACTGAAACTGAAACCTTTCATGTAAGAAGCTACAGTTATATTTTAAACAAAATCAATTTTATAATCTCCACACCACTATTATGGTTTATAACAATGTGATTTTCTAAATTTCATTTTAGCCTAAAAGATGCTGTCTAAACCAATTAGTACCTATAAGAAGATTTTCTCAGACTTGGCCCTGGGACAATGAACTAATAAGAAAATTGCTAGATTTTAGTTGCACGTTTACTATAGACTCTATTATACTCTAAAGCTTGGGTTTGGTATAGTTTTCTCGCCCAATGCTGTCCTGTCTATAGCTTTGGCGCGAGAGCGATTATGTCCATGTGACCCCATCACCTAGAACGCAGACATATTGCCTGGATCTATAGTTTTTACACCATCATTGCTTTCTGCATATACTCCACGCTATTTTCCCTTTGTGGGATGATAATTTGAGTTTGTCGTTGGATCTATATAAGATTTTGTCAATGACATGAATTTGAAGTGAATGCTCTTCCGGTCATTGCCATCAACTCTTCTGAGCATCCACCATAAACATAATACCTAGACTCTGAACTGAAAAGCGTGCAATATAAACCGCTTAATGACACAAACTGCTCCTTTATGCCACGAAAATAGCTGAAAACCCCTGACTTATGCTCTTTTGAGCTATTATACGTAGAGACTATAGACTTGTTTTAACGATGATAAGGTATTGTATGTCTAGAACCCATTACTCATAGGATAAGCGTCGCCCATTCTAATCAATATATTACTTGTTTCCCTTGTTTTAGAAGTGCAAGGGTCTAAATATTTACCTCGGTGGACAAAAATTAAAATTTTGGTTGGAAAAGGTGATAATTGGTCTTTTTGAATAGAGTCTATCATATACAAGTGTTCCCACAGATCTCTTATAGACATCTTCCTTTGATCTTACCGATGGGCGCATCACAAATTTCAAATATCACTTAAATCTATCCAGGATGAGGCGTAAATTGGAGCTAATTTACATTTTCTCTGACCTATCTAACAGCAAAGTAGCATGCATACATGCTTTATACTTAATATAATTGGGTGCACTATCTCATGCTAAAAATGCCCACTTAGACACACCTTTAATGAAGACATAAGAGTGTTGTATAACGCACACGTTCTGTTGGATGAAACACAAGTGTTGTAAGGGTGTATTTAACAGAAACCTAAATAAGACCTCAACAACAATTATTCATAAATCAGTGCGTTAGATGGGCTTCGTTGTACTGGGAAATGTATGTTTTCAAAATGATCACGACTTCGGAGAGTGCATTTTATTTCTCGGATGTCCTGAAAAAAAACTTTGTTGACGGTCTTACATAAAAAGCGCTAAACAGTATTGATCAATCTAAAATAGTTCCTGTCAGTATTTGTTTTACATGGGAGTCCTATGGAAATCCAGTGATTCCACAGTCAGTCCTTCAATCCTGATGTTTTATAAGACTAGATGCGAACGCTTTATGTTAATTTTCTATGGGTTTATATTGAAGTCTCCCTATTATAATTATTCATTAGGGAGTATAGTAAGCCAACTTGGTGGGCTATTGTTACCAGCTTCCTGAATTTTTGTTTGTATTATTATGAGAAGTTTTGCTATGGCATCCAAGCACTCCACATTTACCCAACGTTATCCTGATGGGTGCTGGCCTGACTGTCTGACACAGTTGGTGGAAACAGAGAGCACCGTGCTAAAAAAAGCTGTGCCGCGTTTCTACCCCTCCCCAAAAAGGCAGCTCCTTGCCTTATGCGCTGGGTTTGTAGATGGAAATCTTGTCCTATACTGGAAAATGAGTATCTAAAGTCCCTGAAACAAACTAGGGTCTGAACAATTGAAAGAAGATTTACTCGACAGCTCTAATGAAACTGGTATAAACTCGGGTCATTTCCCTTGATTCACTCTATGACGACCCAAGCTGTTGTCCGCTGTGGGCTATTTGCATTTGTGACATGCATACTCTCTTCATCCTTTTGTCTAGCACCACATTCAGCTTGTCATTGTGGGAAACACCTCAAGCTAGATCAGGCCATTGACTAATCTAGAGACTCTTGGCACACTGTGCTACTGCAAGACTGTAGTGGCCTGATACACACGCACTTACAGAGGTAACAACCCTAGTAATCACCCACTGCATTGTTTAAAACTCAATTATGATGTGTCAGATGCACTCAATCATATTAAATCGAGGACCAAAGAGGGGTACAAATTTCTTAAGAGGCTGCTTATAAAACCTGCAAATACTTTTAACATAAGAAGCTGACACTATCAAACACAAACCTGCCATGAGAATTATTGTCCGGAATGAAATTTTGTGAATTCTTCAGTGAGTCCTCGGAATTGCATGGATAATTGCAAAATCAGATTTCATCGAAGCATTTGAATTAATGCGCATTGCATGATAACAAGAAATGCATAGAAATGGCTACACACAGACATATTCCAATAGGGGATACTGTGGCGCCAATCGGTTCAACTCACGCGAGTGTTTATTAGCGCAATTCATAATGTATTTGAAAAGTAAAGCGCTCGTGCACCTTTTCCAAATCACTCATCCTTATTTAATATGATCATCAAGCTCTACATGGCTTATTACATAATGGGCGCGTGTCCATCGACTCAAAGCGTAAGAGGATTAACTTTTTGAGCCTATAGCAAAGATCTTCCATTTCTATGAGGCTGTATCGGACCCCTCGGGTTGAGCATTGTTTACTTGAAATGATAATACTAAGAGAATTGGATGCACTCCACAACCTATCCCGGGATAAGTCCTGCATACTGAACTTTCAGCCGGTCAGAAAATAGCCGCTAAAATAACTATACGATTTTGAGAAGGTGTTGTGAAGATCGAATCACAAATTTCATCAAACCTCGTCGGCACATTTCAAAGAGAATAAAGTACCATCACTAATTGCATTCTCCAGTCGCCAAATGAACTCAGCCTTAAATCACTGGCTACATACGAATTGCATAAACTGCTTATGCTATGGTATCATTTAGGCAATTCAACATTGGGCAATGTATTAATTAAGACTATATTCAAGACGGATAGCCACCAACGGTGTGGACGATCGCAACATAAGAGTTATTACCGATGATAATTATAACCCGCACTGTCAGATTAGAGCTCCCAACTGGAGACATCTTTGTCCCTAATGGGGTAAGACTGAGGTAGCGGGCACCATCCCAAATTTAATATTAATCATAACAAAGCAAATTTTGCTGCATTATGAATGGTACACTTTGCGACTGTCTACAACCTTAGAGAGTGCCAAATGTTATAGTCTGCTCACAGTTATAGCTGATATCTCATTGCTTAAACCGCTCTTTCTGTTGACCGGACTCCGCATTTCTTGTTCTCTGTTTTTCTCATGATAGAGTTTTCTCCCCTGGTTTGGATGCAGACTTTTCGCACCTTGGGAGTGAATGAGTTCAGATGACCTTGCCGTCACTGTCAATGATTTTTTGTGCGACTCGAACCCACGACCTGAGTCCCCACTCTAAACTTCTGCTGAACTTCTATAGCAGAGCTTTTTATCGCTAGAATGACTGTCCGTTTAATATTTGCCTGCATTCTGAATAATTGTTAGCTTTTTGAGAAAGTTGGCGGCGATAGAAGAATCATCTATATGACCCGTTCGTCCTTATCTGTAGAGAATACACACTGGACAGGATGTGAATGAACTTAGCTGTACTCATCCCATTTATTTTGTTCATGTAAGACCCGCTGATATTGTGGTATCATTGTACCCAGATATCAAGGGCAACCCCTGAGCGGCTAATTGTATCTCTTTGAAATGTAAATTTGTATCATACCGACGGGCTCACAGCGTGAGCTTGCACGCGTCAATCCACTATTCCTATCAGATCATGGCGCGAGCTTATTGGACAGAACATTGTAACAATTAGGGCCGATAATCAAAACCAGTGTTAAACTAAAAATTGCACCTCGACTTGATACTTCACCCTTATAGGCAATGCGATAAGGTAGATGTAGTGACTGATTGCCTAACTGGTTCAATGTGTTGCAATAAAAAATGCACTGGGCGTGCTGCCATGTGCCAACCCAGGGCAAAATATGTACGCCTCTATCCTAAACTGTAGTAACCTCATGCAGTATACGGACATGGCTTTTTCGTCTTTTCGTGGTAGGCAAGCAGAAATTCCAATAATGGCGCAGGCCAGGAAACGCTGAGTCGAAAACACAATACGCTAATTTCTGCAAACCCCTAACTTTGATCAGTGTACCCGCGAGCCCGATTTACTAGTCAAGGTATGAACGAAGAAAAAATGATAAACAAACATAACATCAACTCGACCGCAACCGCTCCAAGACAATCACAGCGAGATGCACGGTACATGATATGGTGATGCTCCCTCTCTCCTTTGAGGCAATTTATGCGACAAACAAAGCGATTTAATAGTCATAAATGGATTAGCATGATAGAGCTTGGTCAGTCTCGTGGGAGGCTGAAATTGACATACACTCGCTTAGCATCAGAGTTCCCATACACTATAATCTAATACGATAAAAGCGACGAGGGGAATCAATGGGGTTCACTCAAGGATGCCTCGATTGTGCTCTACCCATAACTATCTCTATGGATGTATAGAGTTCTATTGAGTCAAGCCTCAGCAGTCCCATGAAATAGAGGAGTGTGATTTGTCATGATATTTAAAAATACTGTGCTATGCCCTTTGCAGTTTTAATGGTCATCAAACCTTCCTATCGCAGGCCTGGGCAAGCATCTATAGCCTTGCAGTGAGATGCTTTTTTTGTGTGTTAACCCACAAACCATATCTATATAGCAGTACCTGGAAATGAAATGTCATTTCTTGGATGTTAAAAGCATAATACTTCAGTGTTCTCTAAATAAATATGTTGCAGAGGTGGTTAATTCGTGCAGTTTTACGTGTTATCAAACCCGTTTTTACCTCAAAAGTTCATAAGATCAAACCCAGATTTCCCTTTCTGAAAAAATTAATACAAACCTTGAGACGAAACCTACTTGTGTGAAAGTGTTTTTTGAGCAAGAACGGAAAATCTTTTTGTTCAGCCACTGTTTTGCGCGACCTACAAATTCATGTTCCACCTAAAAAGTGTCCTATATAAAATCGTCTTATGAATGGGTGTAGCTATTGCCCTGAATAGCCCTAGGGAGCCACGTCGCAGTTGTTGTAGTACTCTTGATCAGTGCGAATATTGATCTCTGAGTCATGCCTTATAAACTGTACCGGCAGCAAACAATGATTCATCGGCATGTAATAACCCGTTTTATATGATTACAATGTATTCTAGCTAGTGATGTCTGGATTAATGATATCACATGAATGTGGGTTGTACTATAGTGGCCCACAGATCGGCAATGGTAATGCTTCATGGCAGAAAGCAGATAGTTTTGGTATATCAAAGCGCAAAATTGATTCACTGAATGGAATCTACATGCTTGCGTTTGGCTATTTTCATCCAATTCTCTCGACTCGGTATGTTTTACCACAGCTACAGTTACCTTTTAAATCATGCACTATCACAAGGCAGGTAGTATTATAAGTGCTTTAGGAAATGTAATGGTCATATAATCCATCATTTCATTGTCTCAACTCTCTTGACTATTTAGTACAAGAAGCAATGATTGCCATCTTATGGACAAGAATAAGAGGGAAATCTCAATAAAACCATCGTTCACTAAAGTGGCATCTTTCATGGATTTTAACCAGCTGACAATCACTCTCTATAACATTGACCAGACAACAGAGACATGTCACTTGGTTAGTGGATAGCTCACTGTGCTTAGTATGTGGGAGGGGTCTGATTCAATTCCTGGTTTCGACATTACATATTGTTTCACCATTGTTGGATTCAGATCATGGGGTTAAATAAAGGAGGCCCAATCATAGAGTGACAAGCAAGCAGAACACCTCATGAAAACGCTGCATCAAAGCCTCACTTGGCCAGTTTTTACTTACCTAACACACAAGGTAGCCGCATACTCCTGACATTGATCAGGATACCTGCAAGGTACCTGCGTACCCCTGACACTGATCAGGATACTTGCAAGGTACCTGCGTACCCCTGACACTGATCAGGATACTTGCAAGGTACCTGCGTACCCCTGACACTGATCAGGATACTTGCAAGGTACCTGCGTACCCCTGACACTGATCAGGATACCTGCAAGGTACCTGCGTACCCCTGACACTGATCAGGATACAAAAGAAGAAGCTGAATCTGAGGAGAAGAGAAGGGATTAGTTTTTTGCAATAAATTTTTATCGCTTAATAATGAAACAGTTTAAATAGATCAAAAATTGGTCATCATGGGAATGTATATAAATAAAATGTAGATGAGGAGAATGAATGTACTCCAATCATGAAAACATAAATAACTACAAACTATGAGATGGTCAATCGCAATAAATTACTTTGCATAACTAGCAAGATTGTCAAAACATTCTACCATTGCACTTTCACCTAGATGTATAAAACTCAACATTCTGTTAATGACAGTGTGATAGAGCGCCGCATATGTCTGATATCATACCCTTTACTTGCTGAGGATATGCAATGTTCATATGATTATGATAAACTGGGTACTGGTGTTTGATTGGTGAGTCATCCTCGCCGCTGTGCGTGGGATTCCACTCACTGTGGCAGCTAGATTGTGGAGAACAGGAGGCTTCGCTGTAATAATCGTAACTGTCATGGGATATGGTTTGGTGCACCGATGTCTGCTGCGGGTGCCACGCTTGCTCGGTTTTTAGTGTTTGTTTGGTCAAACAGCTCTCCGAGCTTTGTTGATAACCGTAGATGGGTTCAGGCGCCGATTCGGTTGACTCTGCCTTCTCGAGTACGCTAAGAGTCTCAGACAGCGCGAAGATATAGTTATAAGCATAACGGAGTGTTTCAATCTTTGTCAGCTTCGTATCGTCAGCGCTTTGTGGCAGCATCATTCTGAGTTGGTCCAGGGCATCGTTGAGTCCGTGCATGCGAGATCTTTCACGATTGTTAGCTTTGCTTCTACGAACCTGAAAACCAGATGAAATACTATGATCAACCATTGAACTGCAACTCAGAAAGTAGTGTAAGACTTACAGAAGTAAAAACAGTTGCTATACCTTAGAAGACTCTACTTGTTGCTTAAAAGAAAACAAACCTTTTTTATTTTATTGATGGTCTCTGGACTTCTTTGCCTCGCTCTCTTAGTTCTTCGCTTTGGCTTCTCCGTAGGCTCACCTGAATCACTTCCACTGCAGACGCTGCTGGTGCTCATTTCGCTACTAGACATGATGACAGGAATGCTTCTAAAACGCTCATTGCGCTATTTATTGGCGTGTGCCAGCTTATATATGGACAGTGTGAGAGGCGGAGCTTAGCTTGGCTGTCTGTCCGAAGCGTGCGGTCTATTATCCCGCTGCGAGCCATAGCACCTAATCCAGCCTGCATAGAAATACTTAATTATGCTTACTGATTGTAATCTCATGGCACGACAAGATTAAGTATAATTTATGATGCGTAGCGATAATATAAATACATCAGTCAATCAACCAATTTCTTGTAAAATAGTAATTCAACAGTAAAGAATGCCACTAATAGTTATGAGATGCAAACGATGGCGTGTGAGCGATTTGATTTCAATGAATTGTCACTCTTAGTGTGTATTGGACATATTCCACACATATATTTTTCCTTTATTGAGCATGACTTCCATGTGCCCAGAATAGAACAAAAATAAATTAAATAAATAAAATATTGATAAATGTAGTACAATGCTAGTTTAGAAGGATAGGTTTTCTTGCTCTACCCTAAATAATCATACATATCCTAACAACTGGCTTATGCTGTACTACTTACTGAAGTTGCTAAAATTGGCTAGTATTAGCACTTCCTGCCACCCAGCCAGCAACAATCAAGTACATGAAGTGCTGGCAGCAGTGTCACTCGCCATGATAATTACCCTCTTCTTATGCTTTGATGAGCTAAAAAAGTTGACTAATGCGTGTTCAATAAAACACTTTGGCTGGACAGTCATCATGTGTCGGAAACACAACACTCATTCATAAAAACAAAAATTACATCCAATTAGGTTAATTTGTCATCATTCATAACATTACATTGTGAAAGTGAAGAGTGATGAGCTGACAGAAGGGGGCCGCAGATTGTCCGGGCGCAGACATTCTTGTCGCGAGTACAGTTATTTGAAGAGGCCGATCAGAAAATAGGATTTATTTTGTTGAAAGAATCACATCCAAGATGACCGGCGCTATTCCTCTACCTCGGGGACCGTGTCTGACAAAGCGTCTAATACCTCAACCCCAAACATCTTTAGAGGATTTAATACGACTGCTCTCTAAGTAAACAATAGACGTTTAATCCAAGACCAATTCTTTAACACGTAAAAGTCTTTGAAGCTGAGCATCAACTTCAACTAATTCAACACTAAACAGCTTAGAGGATGTAACCAATTGTCCCTGGGCAATAGGGCTCGTACAAAACAATACAAAATAAAATCTTTGATGCTGGCTTTTAACGTGGAAGCCCTTGAGAATGAGTATTGAAGGCATCAGTATGTGATCATTAATAGAGCGCTCTTTTATCTAAACTATTGATGATGCCGATCTAATATAAAGCCATCATAGGTAATCTGGGATTACAATCAACAAGAACCATTCAGTTGGGTATAGGAATACGCGTGCCATTGAGAAAGCTTTTCAGTCGATCCCAGTTGCGCGCTTACGGTTTCATTCAGATGATCTTTTTGTTGTATACCAAACACAGGCAACAACCTTGACCTTATACCACACCTTATACAGAGACGAAGACAATTTTAATAGCACAGTCAATGACTAAAAAGTGTAAAATTGACCGTTTACAATAACAACAATAGACTAAAAATAGAGGATTTGCTGTGAGCGGAGATGGGTGCACATCTTCGGTGCAAACAGATTTGTAATGGTTTCGTTTGGGCCGGCGATTTTCGCTTTTGAGTTGACCAAGCAGTGAGGAAAACATAAGCTAGGTGGAGATGATACTCTTTGATCATAGGTAGATTCCCTTGAATGAGTGAGTTACTATAGCTGCTGGTTCGCTCGAAAATGGTGTAGATTCACTGAAATGCGCTGCTTTGGGCAAACTGGTTCTGATTCGGCTGAGATATAAAACCAAAACATGTTTTTAGTGTAAGTTACTGTATTCATAGCAAGGATGGCATGAGAACTTAGTAGTGAGAGTGTTGCATGGGCTCCCAATCGCAGTAATCCGGGTTCGAACCCCAATCGCGTTGGGCACCTGATATGCGTGTGGGCTCCTCACTTCAATGTAGATCATAAAGCAAGTCTCACTATATGAGCTACTGACCCATCCATGGTGATCCATTCTACACCATAACCGCTAAGTAAACTAGTGTCCAAACTGACAATTTCACCATAAAAGCCAAGAGCCATAGGAGAAAATGGCTGAAGTTAGCAAACTATGTAGGTTCTCCTAGTCATTAGATGCAGGCCATGATAAATTGATTTCAGGTGGCTTTTATGAGTTGATGCTAGGATTCCATTGGTTTGTCCCAGTGTGAATGGAGCCTCATATTTTTGCAATTCATAAAAATAATTTTGATGATGGAAGAGTCAATAAGAATTTACTGAAATTCAATTCACTTCATTGGTTGCGTATTGAGTTAAGGAGCCAGCCAAAGTATAACAATAGGCGTATTCGCGTAATCGAGTTTTGTTGTCTGAAACCGGGTTTTAGACGCATTCTAAGTTCCAATGCTCGAAAGTGAGCCTGAAAAGTGCTTTTTCACAAACCATGTACCTTGGCTGTGTCTGAAAGTGAATTCGATCACGCGAACAGATTTCCGGGCCTGAAAGTGGGCGTTCTAGTTTATACAGTGTCAAGGTTATCAAAATGTCTGTCCATCGATCATTCTATGGTCGCTTGATGGGTCGCTTTGTTGTTGGGAAACAGACCGTGAAAAAGACTGCACAACTTTTCTGTCTTTAGGCACGCGAGATGTTGAGAGTGGACAACTCAGTTGCCCCTGAAACTGTGCCAGAGCTTCTTACGCTTTTTTAACTGTGCCTATCTGTTCGCATGATGACGCCTGCATTTTTATCTGTGTCTTACCGAAATCACGCAAATACACCTATTGGTGTCTTCGACAGTAATGATTGGGAGTTTTTTGTTTCTGTTAACATTCCTCATATTTATCCCCATTAAGTTTGCTCCCAGGCAAACTCATCAGAGTTTAGAAGCAAATTAAGGTTGGATGCCCTTTCTGCCACCATCATATCAACTTCTTTTTTTTGGGGACTTGTACACACGTACACATGCAAATCGTGTATGCTAACCACTAAGCCACGGCTGCTCACTAACGCTGATGATTATGAGTTAAATTATGAATTCAGCATATGGTGAATATTAATTTGCGTAGTCGGTCGGTCAGACCATAACAGAATAAAAACAAAAAGTCTGACGGTGCCACAACGGATGACATGACACTCGCATGCGTTTGCTCAATCTTTAGTCCCGTAATCTTCTATGTGTGCAGTGAAAGCTTTATCGCACTGATTAATGGATCCATGGTGATCAGGACATCTAATTTGGAAAAAAGAATTATCTTGTCTCAATAATTGCTGGACATTTGAATGAACCAATTAACATCCCAATATCAAACTGTCAATTAGAAGCCGATAGTAATTCAGTGGTGGATCCAAAACGTTCATTCATTCAGGGTAGTTTCAGGTCTTGGTTTACAGTGGGTTAATTTTGAATATAAGCAACCAATTGGTGCGCAGCAAAATGCATCATTTAAAGGTAATGTTGCATATACGGATATTGACTTGGAGTGCATGTGCATGGTTTGATGCAAAGACTTCTGGAGTGTTTGCCTATTGCCAAAACCGACTGCATCTAAGAAGATTTTATTTTCAATTTGTGCCTTGTTTGTAGAGATTTAGCCGTTAGCTTAGCAGCACCTCATGTTTACGACAGTTTAGATCACAATTTGTTAAATTACGCAGCTAGCTTATATGATATTATTACTTCCCTTCGCATTGGATAGTAATAATTATATTGTTTTGTGCTACCTTTGATTCTGACCTGGACAGGTTTCTGAACTCTGTTTGACTATAGTATTTTTGCTATTCCATGGACCTCATTGTAAGAAAATATCTATGGTCTTAAATCTAAATCATCTATGTAAATCAAAGTTTCAAATCAAACCAGATTTTGCGTTAAACCCATGCCTACTGTGTAATGGCAAGGGAGGGTGGAACTGTTTATTTGAATTCATTCGCTGCAGGTCTGGCCTTGACATACGAGTCCACCCTTTGATGCTGTCTGCCTGCGATTTAGGCTGCGTGCCTCTGCGCAACACACCCTCATGCAACTCTACCTTAATTCCATGACAGTTTCATTTGGTATCAAGTTATGATTTGTAGCCCTTACATAAAATTGATTTGGCTGCTAGCTACATAAAATATATTCTGGACCCTAAAATTAGGAAAGTGGGCTCTCTAGAGGTTTGACACTGGATTTGGCTGCTGCGAGGTGTACTGACATGTTTATAAACAAATTAAATAAAAATTGTCTTGTTTGACTTTGGAGCCCTTTCTTTTGTTTTTCATGTCAATTAAAATGTTGAATAACTGCATTTGGTCAGCTTTCAGCTTAAAAACTAAATTTTTACAATATATTGACTTGCGCGGTATCGTGCAAGCGAAGCCCGAAATGCAGTAAACTTGACAATTTTTATCATAGGATTTAAAGTATCTGCGCCAAAGTTCAGTACCAATAACTTTGAAAGGTGACATGTAAGGCTATCTAGCATTGTGCATTTGATTTTATTTGTTGCGAATCCATTCATTCACTGCCTTGAGGATGGGTGATGAGAAAGGTATGATGGGGTGTATGGAGGGGGTCGAGTAGCTTGTATGGAGGGGGTGTGGCAATCCACCACTGCTAGCTAATCATAATTAGATGAGTGACATCTCGCTACTCACTATTCCGAAAACATGTTGAAATGGAAAATCTCGACCATTATTGCCTAGTTAACCTCGTAATTGACCGTCAAATTACCCTAAAGTATTTCTGAATCATTCATTCATAAGAATAATGTTGGACAACAGACAGCCATCAGAACCCCATTGGATAAATTCTTTGAATATAAAGTTGATATAATTTGTTTCACATGTAGAATTTGTTTATGCAAATGTGGTCAAAGAGTAAGAAAATTGGAATGTAAAATTTACATTGCAAAAATAATGTCACATTTATTATGTGCATACATAAAAGTATGAATATTTAATCATGGTTGGCAAAGCTTTCAACAACGATTGCAGCAACCCGATGTTCTTTAAAATAGTATAATGTAAAGAAGATGTTGTGCATGTCTGTATAGCATCTACTTACCAAAACATAAGACAGGTGAAAAACTGATGATCTACCGACACGTTGTGTAGCTCAAGGTTTTCATCATTTTCTAATTTTGAAAGTTGGTGAAGCAACCGCCGTATTTGCTTTTCAACCTGATCGGTAATGGTAAACGCGCTCTAAGTTGTTGGGGAGGGGTTAGAATTGGTACTCCTCTAGCTTTTCTTTTGTGGCATTTTTGAAGGGTAGAGTAAGGGATTCCTGGTCACATATATCTTATATCGTGCATTGCATTGCTATATATCTTCCTGCAATAGAATTTCAAACAATGACAATCATTAAAAATTTTAAAACGAATCTTTATTTTTGGAGTCGTACGCCGGAAAGTCAGGTCACACTGTGAAGTTGCTTACCCTATAACGGCTAACAGCGACTGTGAACAATCTGCTTTTGTACTGTTCTCGACGACTAAAGTTCATTCAGCCATAGAATAGATAGATAAATTTAAACGAGAATTTATCTATGCATTCAACTGATCGGTCATCGTGACTGGAGTCTCTGTTCTAGTCCATAGTATAGATACTTGAAAGACTGGCACTTGATTCAAGGTAATCACTCAGTGAATCACCGAGTGACTCGGTCAGTAAGATAGTCTTTGATCTAGATTATAGAATAGATACTACTAACTTAGTAACTAACTACTAAGACTAAGAGTAAGATAGTAACTAGTAACTAGTAAGTAAGTATACTAACTTCTAAGTAAGTGTAACTGTAAGTGTAACGTGAACCGACGGCGACGCCGACAGTCACTGAGTCAGTGACACTGACACTGACAGTGACTGATAGTGAGTAACTGTAACTTGTGACTCCTGACTCCTGTGAGTGTGACCTGTGTCAGTGTGTGTGTATGTGTCAGTGTGTGAGTCAGCCACTGGTAGAATCGCAGAACTTTGACAGTCACCACCCTAGTCTGCCACTACCGCTACTCTACCTTGTTCATTATCACTTCACCCTCACCCAAGCTTCCAAAAATCAGTGCTGTTCCAAACGCTAGCCTAGTGCATTTTATTCTCTTATTGATTCATCATCAACTCTGTTGCATACATACATGATACAGAGTTTATGATTATAACCAGCTACTCGTTCGCAGGCTGAAAGGCAGCTGTGGATATTGTCTGAGGGTGGAGATGGAACAATTACACTGACGCAGGCTGAGTAATCTATTGGTCCGCCTGCGCCTGGAAGACAACTGGCCTAGATGTTCAGAATGGCAACCGAAATGCAAACAAACAGCGATCTTACCAAATCACTTAATGGTATGGAGGACATGAGTATTATTCTGGAGAAGGTCCATGCTGAACAGATTAGGTGGGTTGCAGATATGAAACTTCAAACCTGGTCGTTTTTAAGTGTGTTGCCACTTTATTTCCTTGAAACCGGGATCACTAGGTATATGGCTTGTAAATATGGTCTGCAGCACATCGTAACCCTACACGATAATGATTACTAGTAGAACAATCTATTACATCACTCCAGTACCATGGTGCTAAATTTTTCTACCGGTGCTATGCATTATAAACTGTAACATCTTGCTTGTCCCATTGCCCCATCGTTAATGTCCAGTTTGAGGTCCCAGTAGTATTCATCCAGGTTCCTGCAGTGTCCCTCTAATGATTCCCATGGAAGCTTGACCATCCTGTTACTTGGAACTCTAAAGAAACCCAACTACGGTCCAGTGACCCTATTCTCAAGGGCATGTATTGCAGTCCCCCTGGGATAAATACGACGTCATATATCTATTTCAGTGAGTTCCACATCCTGCCCATACCGCTCGCTGATATCTGTGTTGAAGAGGGTCATCTGGGAATACCACTGGCAAAAGCTAAAATGCTTTATCGCGCTGTATACATCCAACTTTTCCCAACACTTACACTTTCCGCAACAGGTATAATGACAGCTCATTCTTTTTTTTGTACACTGGTCAGTGCCATGATACCAGGAACCCCTGGCCCAAGCCCCAATACACTATCCACTAAGCTATCGCTTCATCCTATACCGGGAACCCCTGGCCCAAGCCCCAATACACTATCCACTAAGCTATCGCTTCATCCCTACCAGGAACCCCTGGCCCAAGCCCCAATACACTATCCACTAAGCTATCGCTTCATCCCTACCGGGAACCCCTGGCCCAAGCCCCAGTACACTATCCACTAAGCTATCGCT
>Ga0224511_10001035_pt1 | contig 15743 bp, 3 predicted proteins | sample SF_May12_sed_USG_2_FD_169988 | JGI IMG/M metagenome (GOLD analysis project Ga0224511, IMG submission 169988) | Sediment microbial communities from San Francisco Bay, California, United States - SF_May12_sed_USGS_8_1 | ecosystem: Environmental > Aquatic > Marine > Sediment | place: USA...
TGCTGTAAATGCTTTAATTATGCTTTTTCTTAATATAGCTTACTTTTGTCATAGTATTTACAATCGTCATATTGCAGAAAGGACAGAAAGAACTCGATCTTAAATAGACCTGTACATAAATGACAATAAAAGTGGTCTTTACAAGCACATCGGAAGAGATAAAGGGAAGAGTATGCCAAACATAATGGCACTGGCATTAATGGGTAAAAAGAACATTTTAAATTGCAAGATTATCATTCATCTTGTTGTGAAATTGTGTATGACTGCAAAACAAAATATCTCCCCCCCCCCTACAAAATTCTACATTTAAGAAACATTTTTCTTTAAATACCCGTCATAAAACATGGGAAACGACATTCTCTAGAGTATTTAAACAAACCGATTATATGGATACCTGATGGCATGGAATCATATAAAACTAGCTAACAGCTATTTATTTGACATTTTTATTTCCACTCGAAAAACGAAAATAACGATACGTGATTTCAGTTCTAAATGCCAATGCTTCGTACGTGTCAATATTCTGTATCTTGCAGGACACCGTGCTACACATTAAGTTTTATTTGACCAATAATTCTTTGTAAAACACATTCTATTAACACGTATGGGATATGACATCATCTAGAAAGTTATTAGAATCAGCGGTTGGTGATATCAAGCGTTATATCTGGCGTGAATATCTGACGGCAAGCTTGACGTAACGGCGTGTTGAAGATGACGTAAAGAACAGCGTTGCTTGCGCTACTGAACGCAGAAAACAGGTTAATGAGCATGAAAATTACCCCGTTCGAAAAACGACTGGAGTCCGTGTTGCTGAATTTCTGCAAAACAAAAGGTATGGTAAATAAAATGCAATGACATTATTAATATTATTTCAAATTTGATAAAATAATTGTCATTTGTAACCCGTAACCCGATTGCTATATTTGTTTTTGTTGGAGTTTGAAAACATGTACAGAACTGGGTCTTTTGTAATAAAATTTTTATATTACGGTCATCAGAAGACTACTTACTACATAAAGACGTAGTATGAAGAACGGAGTCCACCATACTGTAAACGAGGACGTCATCAACACGAACATCTTGATCAGTCGAAACTTGTTTTTACTTAAATATCCATGCACTGGAATGCCGTTTGATTGAGACCCATCTCCAGTCGCGATTGTGCTAACTTGTTTACAACGTGTTTTCACAAACGTTATTAATTTTATGTAATTAATGAATATCCATATTAACGGTACCAGAAAACTAACCAAGGTGACCAGAATCCCATTGGTGAGCACCAAACCACGTGGTACATGGGTGTTCCCACATTGAACACTAGCCTGTTCTGTGTGGTTTTCCCCATGGCTAACGTTTGTGAGCGAGAATTCAAGCAGTGTCGGCAGAGACACGAGGAAACTGCCGGTCCATATGACCGGAATGGCTCGCAACGCTTGAGTGATCGTAAACTGTGGACAATTGCTCCCCAAGATCGCGTGGCGGCGTTCGAATGAGATGCCTACCAACGTGTAACAGGAGCATGTCACCAGGAAGACCGGGAAGAAATGAACAAACTTACACAAAACTTCACCTGGAATAAGAAATAGAAAACATGTACATCATCTATAACATATAAACGAATTTGTGTTTAATTGGGTATTCACTCTTTATTACCGCGAATAACGTCATAAAATTTTAAATTGCTTTAAATTACACAGTTACATTGTCTGAAAATAACTATGGATAGTTGCATTAATGATTAGAAGAAATTTAAAAAGCAGCAAAGTACTGAATTGACATAAACAACTACTGAAACTTCTTAAACTATCCTATTATTCTGCAATAAGAAGGGGTTGATGCATTGGTCGGATGTTATAAATTAATCATTGCAACCATATTTATTGCTTAAAATATATGCGTGTACATATATACTAAAATACATAAGGGATCGCATTAAAATAACAACCTGTATTAAATTTTTTTTTAAATTAATTTTGTGTAATATTAATAAAAACCCAAATTGGTCGCTGATTGTGCATTTAAGTATTGTCGTTTTTGATTTGTATAATAAACATTGCCCTTTTGCAGTAGAAATACTTGTCTGACATATGACCTGGTTTAAAAGAACGCTGACGGCAACCAATTACATTGTCAATTCAAGAGGGGAAACCCACTCACAAGTCAATGGTCGCAGTGGAGATAATAATGACATGTAAATGGCAAATACCGATATTTAGAATGAAATTAGGACTCATGCCTCAGGACACTACTAATATGTCTTTCAGTAACGCCCTTGGGAATAATGTTGAAGCGTGAACGCATATACTTACTAGGTGCTTCACCCGTAAGTATTTGGGTAAACAAAAACAATCATATTGATACGATCCTTTGTACAATTTAAAAAATAAATATACTACTACTAGAAGCTCAAAAACAATAAAACGGATTTTGAGTAGTATATGGGAAATAGAGAACGCATAAACAATCGCAAATTAAGATGGCTTTTTGTAAATAAATTATTAATTAATATAGACTAATCAGTGTCCTTTGTATGTGTTGTAAATTAAGATTCAAGCATATTCAAATCATTATTATATATCTACAAATTATAATATGTCATGTAAGGCTATACATATTAGATCTTTGATAGTTGTCACTGATAAACCATACAGGACAACACTTTTATAAACAACATGTAGCAGTCGAACAAGCGCATTTGTTCCAAGGAAACCGCATACATTATACTTCTAGATACTGTTTGCGTGCTGCTAAATAAACAGTTGGCTACAGGATTCATATGCATAAACGCATTACGTTTCAACGCTCATGGGAACAGTGTGGTCAATAACGTTAATACAGACATGGAGTTCGGTAAACAGGTTTCATGTTGCAGACTATGTATGCCGTTTATTAGTTGTTTATTTGTTGTATTATTTTCATATTGGCCTGTTAACGTTTATATTTAAGACAAGTCTTAAATACAGAAGCGATGTGAAATGTGTTTGGTTATATTTACATATTAAGCTAATATATATTTCGGTATTTTGCATATAATTACGGCTAAAGAAATTCTCTGGTGGCATTTGTTCAAGATAAAACATTTCGCATTTTTAAGGCTTGATGTACGATTTCACATTACGAAATGGTTTATTAATTCTAATCATGATAAAAATATACCGAAACATTGCATAAAATACCCGCAGTCGCAGTTCATATTTGTATATCCAATGTACATATACATGTATGCAGATAGTATTGTAGATTTTAAATAATTGTATTTGTTACTGTGTACCCAAATATTGTTTCAGAATTTATATATCACTTAAACGCAGTTTCGGCATAAGTTTCTCAGAATGTTTTTTTTCTATTTTACTCAAACAAACATTTATGTATTTTTCTGAGATTTTTTAAATTAAAATAGTCGACACGATCGTGCAAAGTCGCTTTGAAACATGTCCTCCAATAAAACAATGTTATGCTCTCGATGTTTGTAACACATTTTATCCATATGTGTAAGTTTGTACCGGATACTATTCAAATGGGTAATACATTTTCCTGACAACCCAAAAAAAACCGTATGACAAATCTTCGCGCGGCAAGGAAGCATAGCAGACAATGTTGCATGATAGACATTTCCAATCACAAACACCTACAGAAATTGTATGTCCTACGTAATTTCCTGTTAGAACACACACTCGCGTAATTGTTGTCAGCGTTCTTGCTGTAATATTTTTAAGTAAAAAGTAAACGTTTTTTCCCGCTATGTGTCGCTTTGCAAAAGTTACTGAATTTATTGATTGGTTTTACTACGAGTTTTACGTTTGAAGTTAAATATTATTTCTTATCAAAATCCTATGATATTGAGTGCTTACTTGTGTTTATCGATAAACACTGTTTATAACATTGAATGGTACCAGAGCATTAATAATAATTATAATTAATAAAATTAATTATTATACATATGTGAACATAATTGAGTCTTTTAAAAGTGTGTTTCAACTAATCCATTAATCCTTCTTATAAAGTAGACACATTATGTAGAGCATACCTTCATGGTAGTTGGAAGGATGTGAAATGTCGTGAAGTCGTTGAGGTACAAACACTCCACTGAGAAGAATATCACTGACAGCCAGATTACATATCAGCACATTGGTCACGGAACGCAGTCGGGAGTGCTTGGCGATACAAACTATCACCAGAATGTTACTCACTACCGCAAATAACAAGACGAGGCCAACGAAAACTATGAAAACAGCGACGTCAGTTTCCATATCCACGAAACTGACGATGCATAATAAAATAATAACAGATAAAATCAACTTTTTAAGTGTCCTTATTTTGCCAAGAGGTAGTTATCAAGTAAAGTTATATCCTGTTATTTTTCCTTTGGGTCATAGAATAATTAAGCCACACGCACACAACCACTCAATGTTGTGATTTCTTAACGTCAGTGCAAAACATATGAATCAAATTACAATGCCAACGGCCAAGTTCAATCCATGAACCTTTTATATCTATTAAAAGACAATCCATGTTGACATCTTTGGTCCATTTTTATAAGTCCGCCACTGTATCAGGTGGACATTGTATCTCCGGTATTGGCCTTCTTATGGGAAACTAATACGAATGAGAGAAACTCACATGAATAGCTGCCTCGTATTATATTGAGCAACGAAACTATTGCTGCGTAATGCTGCTATATAGTGCAAGATTCCAATATATAGCATGAATTCATTGGAAACTAAAATAACACGTATTGCGTTTCGGATTTAAATTGTATATACGAACATTGTATGGTCTTTTGCACGTCAGTTAATATCTGAAATTATTAATTAAAACAACGAAAATGACAAAAAAGCAAAAAGTAATTGAATAGGAATATGTTGATATAAGTAGAACGAGTGGAGGTATCTGTTCTTTCGGTTGGTATGCGACATATTTTATCACTTTAAAATGCGTTCGAAAGCGTTTAATGTTATTATAGATCTTGTCAGACATTTGTAACAAAACCCAATGAGTGGAGCATGGATACAGACTTTATACTGTTCAATACGACACCCATAGCAAGGGCAGTTTCATCAGAACGACACGACGTCCGTCACGGCTACTACGTACAACTCCTTTCATTGACGGTTCGCAAGCAGGTCACACTGGGCTTCTTGTACCTGATTTGGTTCTAAGGACATTACTTTTACGATAACAACATGTTAAAACGACATTAACATTCATGTACGTCATAAATTATAACTTCTGTCCAACTTACTAGCGTTTTTTGGGTTCATCAGTAAAACCGCCGTACTCTACGAGTGACTGACATAATACAACTTACATGTAGTTACTGTCGGTTTTTTGGTATAATGCCGTTTTCAACAATGAAATGTCATATCATGGCAGTTAAAAAATCTTTAAACGATGTTCCTGGCACACTAAGTCGACCTTTGCGTATCCTGTTTCAAGTGTACATACTCGTGCTGCCGATATAAAAGGAGAAGAATATAATATTAAATAGCTATTTATTTTCACACATCTTAATCAGATAGCAAACACAATTGATAACAATCTGTTAAGATATTGACAAATATTCCTTTTTACATTAAGCACATACACTAGCATTATTCGAAATTTACCGAACGAGTACGGTATTGTTGCACAATACATATATACACATACATTTTAAACGCAGTCAGAAATGGCAGGTTTGAAACCTGTCAGGTTAAAAGCGTATAAACAATAACTGGCTAAGTCAAATGTAAACATTAAAATATGTACAAAGTAGAATCACCCGAGGGTAGATAATACTAAGACACAAAAAAGGTCCAGGTAATACAAAATTGATTTCAATCCTATACTGAAGCTAAAAGGAAAGCTTGTACTTGTTAATAACGATATATTGTATGTTTCTTGGAGAAAATACAAGCTTTAGAGGAATCAAATTATTAATTGACATTATATTCTGAATACTTTGTGTTTTTCATGTTACAAAAGTGAGTACAAACTAATTTAGAGTCAGTTTTAAATTGTATGATACAATTCACGAGGCACACGTGCACAACAGGAATTTTAGCGTAATTTTTATTTGATAGATATCAATGCGTCAAAATTCGTTTCAACAACTGCAATGCAAATGACACATTATTATTGACTGTGGCATGTAAAATGGTCTTCCTAAACAGTGTAAGTAAAACGATATCGGTATTTATAAAGTGCACACTTTCTTTTTAGCGTCAGAGTATCTAATCAAAGCTTTTCGGCTATGATTTTCAGGGTTGTAGAGATCTCACAAAGGGTTTTATTAATTTGAATATTTTCTTCTAGGTTCTTCTTTGCCAACTCAGCTAGTTCTTCTGTTTTTGGGTCATCTGCAAAGACGTCCGCTGTCGATGTCGTCTGATCACCTGAAAATTTATAAAAGTTGGATAGACCATTAAATCTACCAGCAAAATGTTAAGCATGTTAGCAAAATTTAAACTGCACATAACGATGCAAAAACACACTAAACATTGTAGTTCCTGATAGTTCTCATTTTCATCATGAAACATAAATGGTGTCCTTCTTTCAACTAAAACCTAAGGAGAACACGGCTGTGTGTATGCCCACATCCATTGTTGGTCAATTTAAATGTCATGCCAAACAACCCTTAATAAGCATTATCAACTTTCTACTGTAATAACAAAATGTTTAAAATTGTCATTTCTAAAATGGCTACCAATCAATATTCCAGACAGGTTTACCATGCCAGTACAATTTTAGCGCCTTCCTCGTACAAAACGACATAAATTATATTTTTACTTGAGTCCATCGTTGGGTTCTGGGCTTAGTTTAAACAGTATTCATTTCAGAAAAAACACATATACGACATTAAAATGGCGCCATGCACATCTAAATCAGCTTATAAAGTAATAAGAACAGAATATATACACATACTGATGATATATAAGATGTGAAAATATAATAAATATCAATGAAAATGTAGAAAAGATAATTCTGCCAATCAAATGCAGGTTCAAAAAAGCTTTATCATTATATTGAGAAGGAAGCTGAGAAGCTTATACGTGGTCTATCTTTTGAATAGTAAATAAAGCCGCAAAGATAGAGTTAATTTTAATTATTGATCTTAAAAACGAAAAATGCATTTAATGTTGTATTAAGCATTGTCATAATTACATACTGCAAACTCATTAACATATAACATGAAGTTTTACAAGACATGTAAATGTTTAGGTAGGAGGTAGATAAAATACGGGAAAATGAACGTAACGATTTGAGAAGTAGAAAAGATGAAAAGGTCGATAGCTAAACGGTGGTTCAATAGGTCTTATGTTGGGTATATATAATTCTATAGAAGCGTTTGGTTTTGAGGATGAAGGTGTGCACGTGCTTAAACATCGTAGTGGTTGTCTGATTATTATATAAATAGAAGAGATGTTTAAAGAAAAATGTTGCAAACTATGTACACAGGTCAAGTTTAAGGGCACCATGACAAAATGGCCCTTACAGACAGAACACCAAGATGTAACAGACATTCAGAAATGTTGAGTTAAACTATAACGTTTAATGTGGCGGATAAATGTGCGTACGTGCTTAAACACCGTAGTGTTTGTCTCAAAAGAAAGATATTTGTCCAAAGACAAGATCGCGAATTGAAATATATTCAAGGTTCTGCAAAAGCTGCTGACGTATCTCGTTCTACAGTGAACAGACAGGGAAATAACGGTAGCTGTCTTCAATAACACCACCTTGGTAAATGTGACTATTTATGGTGTTCTTGGATAAAAAAGGGATACAATTCATCATGGTTCTTGCATGATATATTTTTGGGTACGATAAGCCACATTGTAATCATTTTATGATGGTATTTGTGGAGGTCTGTTTTCACTTTTGATGTTTGATTTGAAACTAAAGAGTGATTGCAAAAGACGGCATTTCTCTGGTAAGGCATTCCAAGCTTATATAGTACAGGGAAGAAACAATTTAATAATGTGCTGTGTTAAATAATTGGCTTTGCGAAGAATATAGACAGTGGAATTACGTACACGTGTTGGAGTCGAGAGCTATGGATGACATGGAGGTTCTGGGCTTTGGCACAGGTGTCCTCCGTGTGACGTCATCAGGGGTTGAACATTCATTGGTTACTAAAGCACACAGGGAAAAAGTATTATACAAGATGGTACGTTTAGAGAACATAACAGGCCTAATGCAGAATACAGTTCTTGACCAAATAAAGACACTTAAATACACAAAAATAAATCATCGATCAGTCGGTCAAGTATGTGATCAAAGAATGTTCTATCCATTGTTACAGTTCTTCGTCTTGCTGTTTTCTTCAACAATTCGAAATAAGAATTTTGTAATCCGATCATCATAAGGTCATAATCATAGTTGCCATACAAAACTCGACCCAATGGATGGAATTACATAATATGTACAACTATAAATGCAACACTTAAAAATGCAATTGTTTATGAGACAAGTATTTGACTTTTGAACCTTTGAAAGCAATGCCCTTTTAAATCAATAGTAAAAAAGGAAATTTATATAGTATAACAATCGAAACAAAAAGTATGTTGAGACCTGCGGGGAAGCATTCGGACATTACAAAGGCACAGTCAGAAAAGCTTGCTAGTGAATCATTTGCACACTTTCGGCGTTTTGAGCACACCGAGCTGACTAGTTTGAATGTTATGACGTCAACAATCTGTGTATTGAAATTACATATAGCAAAAACGATTGAAAGCCAGGCCATTCAATTGTTGCCGCGGTTGTTTCATATTGTGTAACAAACAGTTAAGAGTGGCAATTTATATTAATTTCAATCACCATTTTTTATTGTTAAAGCTTAAATTTCCAAATAGCTGTAGAAATATTGTGTAATTCGCTTGTAATAACTAGATTGTATTAAGCTATGTATCTGTTGCATGTGTTTGTATAATTTTATGGTGAATTAATCGGAGAAAAAGGAAAGTCCCAATGACTGTCCATAGCACATTAGGAGTTCTCTATGTTTAAACCAAACAAAAACATACACTTCAAGATCGCATTTGGTCTAGAAAATATAAATACACAATGATAAAGTAGGGGCGACATTTCATACCGCAATACTAGCACTATATATCAGCTAAAGTAAGTTAGAAAAATCTGAGAAAATGGAAAGTCCCCAGGAAACACGTTTTTAAACCACAAAACAACATTCAACCCATAATCACAGTTGACTAACTACACAATAAAAGTTCAATGCAATGGTATATGGATTTATCATTGCACTTTCAAACTGATATAGTCCTACATGTGCGATTGTTTAAGTAAATTAAACTGATGAAAGGGAAAGCCCTCAGGAAACAAAGCCTGCGCGAGAAAACAGCAGCCTCGGTTTAATTGAAGCTGTTCATCAGTAGTAATGAATGATGCCACACCACTGACGCCCCTACGGCGCATGAGCGGAACTCCATTTTCAAATGTAAACAACATACATGTACACTCCATGATCCCTGAGGACCAGAAAGATATAACTACACAATGATGTAGTACGGGGCGACTTTTTACAGCCACCACACAGGCACAAAACACCAGCTGTAGTAAGTTAAATTAAACTGATGAAAGGGAAAGATACTAGTACACAAAAACTAAACACTTACTCTGGTCACCATCTGCGTTGGTTAAGTCTTGTAATTGCGCTCCACATTCCTTACAGAAGTTATATTTCCATCCAGCGTCAACCAGTGTTGCGCAGTTTCTGCAATTCATTTTGAGCTCAAAAAGATTACTGACGTATTATAGAATTAGAAGAACTTGCCGCATAACTTTCCGTTTTAAAACTAAAGTGATATAAACTTTGATAATCACTACTGGGGTTTTTGTATACTTTTGCTTTTTTATTTAGAAAGTAGTATTTTACCAAGTCCTTAAAGATAAGCTGCGCAATCGCGATTTGATAAAACTGTCGAATCCAGAGAAAAAGTATCATTCAAATTATTTATGATACGTATCTTTGTAAACATCACATAAACACGAATACTCACTACATATATAGTTGAAACACATCTTTATTTACAGTGCTTATTTAAAAAATACCTAACCCATTTTAGAATTGGTTTTTTTCTAATCTTACCATACCATATACAATAAAGAATCTGTCACTTGCTGTGGCTCACAACTGATTATTTACAGATATTGATTTGAATATAAAAAATACGAAAGCGTCTAAAAGCAAGATTAACATTTAAAAAATAATAATGCACTTTTAGAAAGAAATTAATATATCGATGTTGACATTTACATGAAAATAATGATGTGTTTAGGACCAATAACGCAGTAAGATCCTATCTATCGTTTGTTTAATTGTCAGGTATTAAATTTAATCTTTATTAATCTTTTATCCGATATCAATACAAAATGGATTGTCCAGTGATAAAGTCAGTTTGACAGCAATCTTCACACAAACTGTAAAAGCCACTATACATATCATGGAGAAATACCCTAAAAAAGTCGCCTCGATGGATTGGGCAGTTGCAATCATTTAGTTTTGACATATTTTGAAAACCCAAAGATAACAGGAAATCAAAGCTATTGAAACGATATCATATTATTTTCAACACAATTACCAAAATTAAAGTAATAAAAAAACTTTCCTACGATCCGTTTAGTAAAGGTTATCTGGAAGATCCAGCAACAACAGCAACGGAGATACTACACTACTAAAGTCTCTAAATCATGTCAGATTAGGTTACCTGTACCTGACTTTGTTCTAAACACAACAACTATCCGAGAACGACACGGTAATCATATAAACACAAATAACTTACTGTACATTTGTTTGTTCGTTTGTTTATTTAATGATATCATTTGATTGTGCACCGATTTTAACAGGTTGGACTAACCATCATTCAACCGCATACCAGTACAAACTTCTTTATTTCACAATTTACTGACTGTCTCATTACATGAGTCGTCGGTTGTATGGGACAAATGAACCAGACATATCGTGTTGTCTACCACCAGTCATGAAACATTAAACTGCCCAGTGGGCCTCGAACCCCTGACTCTTCGAATCCGTGTCCTGTGCTCCTCTATGAATTACAATCTGACAATGCATTCAGTAACAATATGTTTTGCAGAATAAGTTTATTAATTTTCGAAAGTTCACCAATAACAGGTTTTCGAGACAATGACATGCTTTTGTCAAAGTATGGAATGCATGTACACTGTACAATTTTAATTTCAATTTCATACGTGGTCATACGTTTAAATACAAGAAGCTGACTATGGCCAAAGCCCATTACTCGACGACAAACATGGTGACAAATGACAGTACATGTATAGGAGTATAGCGCCTGATCTTACAATGTTTGCATGTACACTTAGGTGATATAAAGTTTGATATGTTGCTAGGTTGGTTGGTTGGTTGGTTGGTTGGATGGCTGGTGTTTCTTATTTAAAACGTTTACCCCTATTTGTGCCATATCACGGCGGTCTGGTAACTTACCTACACGCTCACTGTGACGACAAACTGTAACATGTACCAAGTAAATTTACTCGTGTCGCCTTTACGAAATAATTATACTTACAAGTAAAATAACACGTAATTATTTATTTAACACTTGCAATTAAGATTGTTTAAACACCAATGAAATAATGATAAAATTTAACATTATTTAAATGCATTACTATATAAATATTATATACCACACACAAAACGTCAATAATTTGCGTATACATTCAGCATGACTTCTAGTGAATAAAACAAAATGGTTGGTATATTAAAGATTTACACATTTATATTGTAAATATTGTTCGAACTACATCCAAAACAAAAACAACATTCAACATCAGACAACCTAAAAGTAATGCCAGTCAAAGCGAAAAATAGCTGGCTATGTAATGTTAACTTCAAATATTATTTGTACAAAGCAATTTAATTATTTGAGAGAAGAAAATAACACCAAAGTTTCTTCAAGATTCCTTTCAATACGTTCTTTTGTTATTTGGTCATCTGCAAGGAGGTCTTCTGTCGATGTCGATTGATCAACTGGAAATTAAGAAAGGTTTGATTATTGCGTGTTTTCTGTGTGTTTCTGGTAGGGCTGTTTTGTGTGGTGTCGTGGAACCTTAAAATTGATCCTGTTTGCTTTGTCAGCAACAATTTGTCTTTAAACATCGCTTGATTTATGTTTGATGGATTCAAATCATAAATAACAATACATAACCTTTTGCAACGAGGTCATCGGTCGATGTCGATTGATCAGCTGGAATTGAGAAAGTTTAAATAAACCATAATCTTCAAATGTATATAAATGTGTTCACCGACTAAAATAATAAATGACAAAGTACATTGTACTATGCAAACAGGAATGTTTTATAATGATTATTCGTTTCATAAAACACTTTTTCTCAAATTTTGTCGAGTGTAAGTTTAAATTTTAGACTGATGTAAAATATATTTAAATTGAACAATTATATATAACAAATCATAACCTTCGGCTGTCCCGGTGTTGTCATGATCATCTGCAAAGAGGTCATCTGTCGACGTCGATTGATCAACTGGAAATGTACACGCGCCATCATACTAGGAGTATGCATTTTTTTGTAACTGAGTATTAGTTGGAGGAATAAATATTTAACAATAAATATTAACAAAAACTTTCAAAAATTAGTTCATGTTCAATATTTGTTGCGTCGTGTTCTGCATGTTTTTGTAGTGATTACTTCGTGTTATAATGTAAAGGAAAATGACAATATATAATCATGTACCAATACATGTGATGTCATTACCATTTGTAATGAGGTCCTCTGTCATCGTCGATTGATCAGCTGGAATTAAAAAAGCTTGAATAAACTTTAATCTGTAAATGTGTATAAAGGTTCTCAATGACAAACTACTAACAGCAATGCATTAAGCAAAAATAAAAGTTTACATACTATTTCTCATACTTTACACCTTTTCAACTTTTTGTATAGCTTTCGATTCAACGCAAACTTACAAAGGTTATGTACAAGACTAATTATAATAGTAAAAACTAGATGTTTAAACAACGACACCTTCGGCTTTTCTTGTGTTTCCATGACAAGTTGCAAATAGGTCCTCTTTCGACGTCAATTGATTAATTGAACAATTATACGCACTATCATACTACGAGTATGCACTTTTTGTTACTGAATATAATTTTACATATAAAGATAAACCAAAACATTAAAAAAAACTCATGTTTAACGTTTGTTGCATCTTTTTGTGCGTTTCTTGTAGTGCTGACTGTTTTGTGTGTTTTATAATATGAAAAATACTAATACATAACCATCTACCTATACATGTGCTGTCATCACCATTTGCAAAGAGGTCCTCTGTCGTCGTCGATTGATCAGCTGGAATTGAGAATGCTTAAATAAACTTTAATCAGCACATGTAAATGAATGTGATAACTGACAAATCTACTAATGGTATTGTTATTATTTTACACCTTTGCCTCATAAAACATCTTTATTATATATTGTTTCGGTTATACGTTTAGATTTATATCAAAACTATACATACTTATTTATCTAAATTAAAGGTATATACACTATATGCGCCACAGCTAAGTACTCATATCGATTTTCTTATCATGTGACGCACTGTCGTTTTACTGCGCAAAAGTTAAATAACACGTGGCCAACGTGTACATGATTTTGTTTCACTTTTAAAATACCATTTTGGAGATAATTATATGTCAGAACAGTAAAACACAAAAAGCGCGGTTGAGTTGAAACGTAAGAGGAATATTGGTTTTGCATGAAGCAAGGTATGCAAAACGAGGACAGTTCGGTCTTTTGTCAGCTAAAGTTTAAGTTTTTATGTTTGTTAATTGTTTTGCAAAATAATAATTAAGAATAAGAATGGTATTTTATTTAAATTTTACATATTTGTCTAAAACCTTAGATAAAAGTTTTCCGCGAAAACTAAAAACATGTTTTAAGGTTGTAAAAATATTCTTTTATTTTTAAATGTTATTACCCATTTAGTATTATAGAATCATTTGAAAAATAAAAAAAATCAAATAACATTTTCCGTTAATCATACATCGCGAAACAATTCACACCTAAACAATACGCTCTCAGGAGTACTGAAAAATCACCATGTTGGACGCATAGCATCGATTTAAAAAGGCTCATACTCATATATTCTTTTATTTTCTGTTATATGCATTGCAGATAAACTAAACTTACATATGTGTTCAATTACTATTGTTCATTTCTTTCAGAACAACGCAAAGAGATTAGATCTATCCGGTCTTGGTGTTTACACTCTACCTAGTAACCTAGAGCGTAGTTACATGTAGTACTTAGGTATGGCGCACTGTGTATGCACGCCATTCCACTGAGATCATCTACAATAATTTTAATTATGTAAGTTATTAACGACAATACATTACCTTTGGCATTTCTTGAATTGTCATGACCATCTGCAATAAGGTCCTTGGTCAATGTCGATTGATCAACTGGAAATTGAGAGAGATCGGATAATCTGAGAAAAAGGGAACGTCCTCAGAAAGCATAGCCAGCATGGGGAAAAAGCAGACGTGGTTTAATCGTTTTATTAAACCTTTTTGTCAATGGCAATAAACAATAGTTTTTTTATTATTCTTTGGCCTTATAAAATATTTTTAAAAATTGTGTATTGGTAACTTTAACTTATTTATCAAATCTGACATTGACCGTTGTATACACACCATACGAATTTTATTTACGAGAATTTTAAAATTGTAAATTACAAAGAACAATACATTACCTTCGGGATTGCTTGTGTTGCCATGCACACACTCTCGTCCGGGCTCTTGAAACGTCACTTCTGGAATTGAATAGTTAATGAGATACAAAGTAAGGCTAAAATCCGTGTAGGTATGCATGTGTATGGATATATTGATGTTTTAAAAAGTGTGTTTGCTATTCCATTTAGGGTATGCTCAAAAGTACCTAAGTTGTTGAGTAGGAGGGCAATATTCCCTGTTTTAGTTACAATGTGTTCCATAGATATGTTGTTAATTTAAAAGCACATGGCACTGTACATGTACATGTTCACATCTATTGGTAACCCCAGTTGGGTTGATTAAATAATGTAGCTAAGATATGACACCGTTGTGCATTGCAGTACTTCATTAATTAATCGCATGGGTTGCCAAGGAAATGAGTTTATTGTTCCTTCACCTAGCGTCGATTTTCTGTTCAACAACAAGATTCCTAAAAATCAGTGTCTTTACTACAAGAATATATGGGTCTACAAAAATTCCATCAGCGGGGCGACGATTTCACCTTCTGGCCCAGACTATATAGTGCACATAACGTGGATATCGTCCACACTCACTTTAGACGAAATAATTAGCAAAATTTTCATTTACACTCATATACTCATAATTATATTCTATTATTTTCCATTACACTCATTGCAGATAAACTGAGAAAAAAAATGAACTGAAATATACATTATATGTTCAATTATATTAATAGATCCACAACCCAGACTCATTATATGAATAACAATAGATTTAACTACAAACATGCGTCCTATTGTTAACAACTAGCTTGTGGTTAAGTTCTTATTTACATGTATTGTTAAGATAAACGGATAATAGGGATTATGGCTATCAATAGATCTATGCATTGTTTCTTCTGTAACGGTTTTTACGTCCGAGCGGTTGACGTATATATATATTGATTCACTTATGGCTCCCTGGCCATTAATTAAGGACCAATGATTGGTGTTGATTGGAATACAAAGAAAGAATCACAAAAAGAAT
>Ga0224511_10001036_pt1 | contig 15736 bp, 6 predicted proteins | sample SF_May12_sed_USG_2_FD_169988 | JGI IMG/M metagenome (GOLD analysis project Ga0224511, IMG submission 169988) | Sediment microbial communities from San Francisco Bay, California, United States - SF_May12_sed_USGS_8_1 | ecosystem: Environmental > Aquatic > Marine > Sediment | place: USA...
AGAACCTTGAAGCGACAAGTCAACTTTTACTAAGCTTTACCTTTTACACTTTGTCCATGAATACTTCTACTATCAGTAGCACCAGCAAACACAGCATTTGAGAGATTGAGTAAGAGAGGCGTGGCACGTTCCACAAACGTGTCTATAGAGCCACTCGTGTAATAAAACTATAGAAACTATATATACGGGTTGGTTTTTGAGCCGGGCACCGCCCGTGTATATTAAGTATTATGTTTTAAAAATAAAAGTGAAAAAAATAAATCCGGTTCTCTGGAGCCGGATTTACTTGTGGTGGCAGTGGTTACTGTACTGATCAGGGGAAGTAACCGCTGCGGGGAGTTTGCAAACCAGATTGTACGTTTATGTACTAAATATTGTAAATTTATTTATAGCTTATAATTCATATGTATTTCAAATATTTAAAAAAAGCAAACCGGTTAAAGCAACATAATTATAGATACAGCAAATGTGTCCGTCTGAGGTAAATATGTGAGTGAGATTAACACAACATGTCATGACACTATCTAAAGTGGAGTGTTGATGTATCGTAAATTTCCTGTTGTTGTTTTTTATTGAATAAACCATAGCTAATTAATAAAAGTATTGGATTGTATATTCATGTGTTTTCAATGAACTATTCTGAGCAGGGTGCGATATATAGTTTGCAATTTATTTCGGACGTACTTAGTATTACGTGTATGTGATCATTATCGCTACATTCTGCATGCTTTCTTTCTTAAAAGTTTCTTGTTTTTTTATGATTAGTAAATATTATCTTATTGATTCTATTGATTTGATATTACGAGTGACAACATGTATTGCTTTCGCGTTTATGGCACCGGGTCCATAAAACGACACCAATGTATAAGCATTAAAACTAGTTTGACACTGTTTTGATGAAATGGCACAGTGATAAAACTCTCGAATTCGCTGATAGCCCTCGCGGCTAACTCGTAGTTGGTTGTTGTTTTCTTTCGAAAATGTTTTATGTGTTACCAGGTCTAAATGGCTGTCGTTTATACCTATATAAGATACTTTTTATTTATTATGATTTATTTATTTATTATTTAATTATGTTATACACATCATGAAAGGACATTATATGACTAAAGAGTAATAAAGTTGTAAATGACATTGGACATTTTGAGTCAAATGAGTTTTGTTTCGATTACTTTCTGTAAAACAACTGTAAGGTTAACTAGGTGTTTGGTTGATAATAATATTAATATAAAATGTGTTGTACGAAATCTATAAAAAAAAATAGGTCTTGGAAAGATGGTAATGAATACAGCCTAGCTCCTAAAGTGTTGGCAGATGAGCTAGAATGCAGACATAAACTAAACGCTGTAATGATGATGATTGGTACCCTTGCGAGCCACCTCAGGTGAGTCGTTGTTAAATCAAATGAACGGAACTGTTCTAAATGGCGGAATGAGCTCGGTAAGTCCTATTGTGCTTAACTGTGCAAGTCTAATGAGAAAATAAGTTTCGCTTCTCATCAAGTAGATGAATAAAAAATAATGTCGTATACCACAGTATATATAGTTTTATGTTATACTAACCAAAAAGCCTCTTATAATTTAGTATTACACGCACACTTCAAACTTATTTATATACTGAAAGTAAACTGATTAGATGTTCAAATACATCGACATCGAACATGCCTCTCTTAACAGTTATTTTAAAAGTATGAAAGAAACCCTAATATTCAATTAAATAGCTCCGTTTTTGTCCTATACCAAATAACATCGAGGCATTGAAGTTAGACCATCATTTTATGACATGCAGCTGGTGATGTATTTCTGTAAAATGTTACTTCCACATTATAAATCATTGCAAACTTAACTTTAAAATAGAAGATGAATAGATCGGAAGAAATAATTTTAGATTACTTTAATGCAACTAGGAGCTTTAGTAGCTGTTTTCAAAAGCCTTAAAATGCCAGATGTGTATGCTAGGTTCCATTTTAAATGTTTGCACATAAATTGCGTTCTTTATTCAGACTGTATTAAGATATATAGCAAAACACACGTACTGTCGAAGAATAATATTTGAAGAATAATCTTATTTCCATTTAAGTATCGGTATTAAATCCTAACTTGCGCATTTTATTGAAAACGCCGTTTTTCTATACTGCTTTTCTAAAAGATTCGCATTTGCGATAGTTTTATTGAAATGATTTTTTGATGTATTGCGCAAATACATAGTGCAATTAACGCTGCGAAAAGAAAAAAAATATAGTTGTCAGGTGCTCCGATTACGCATACTGACCTACCAAATGACCGCTTCAGCCGCATCTCCTGTGTGCGTTGCTTTGTGTACAACACATGTTGTCCCGACTATACGCCTTAACAGACTTTCACATTCGTTTTGGTCAACTTTTGAATCATATAACAACAACAGTTGTTACTCTTTTTAATAAAAGCAAGAACACACTTCCAATTACTCATTTTTATACGTGAGACCGTGTTTGTTTTACCCTTTTAATAAGTAAACATAATCACCAGATAGCTGTATAATAAGGCAACATCGCTCATAATGTAGTTTTTGATCTCTTTTTCTTCTCAAAATATTTTTCCCGTTGTTTTGAACACTTGATACGTTTGTTGGACATCGCCTACCCAAAGACTCATGTACAACATTTCCAGCATTAATAGACAAAAATGGATTAATTCTCGCTCATGTGTTCTTTCGTTTACTGGATAGTATTTGTTTTGTGGCAATGTCCTAAAATGGTATAATAAGCACTAATGTAGTAAATGCTTCATATTATTGACATCATTAACCTTTTAATAACACAAATGTTATCGTGACTGTTAACGCCATAAATGAACCCGCTCATATATTTTGTATGGGCCGGTGGCCTTGTATGATATCTATCTATGCGTTCCATCTTCTATATGGCCGTTTTAGACTTCAAGTCTCGATGCAGTGACTTCTTAGGTCCTCTGTGTTGCCCCATAGCATGTGGGCCTCTTCTAGGTTTGGGCAGTTCTGCAGGACACGGAAGGGCGTCTGTTCCTAGGATATAAAATGTGTCTGTTTGTTTGTTTGTTTGTGTGTGTGTGTATTGTTGGTCTGTTTGTTAGTTTTTTTTATGTTGAAAGATAAATCCAAATGCACATTTGATACGCGATTACTATGCGCTACATAAAGGTTGAAACAGTAGCACCCATCGTTGTGATGTATTGATCTTAAAAGTTAAACTGCCATTCTCCCCAACCCATGTTCTTGTTTCAAATATAAAAAATATGTTTGCCTTAATCGTAGAAGTGTTATTGTAAAACAACTGCAAATAAAGATTCTTAATACTGTTAAACGTTTTTAATCAGGTGCACTTAAGCATTCGTTTAAATATATCTTTTGATATATCGTCTAGTTAAAACTATACAATGAACGAGTATGCCTTGAGACTCAATAATAATCGTTTTTTGTTTATAATTTGAAAACCAAATCACTGAGCAATTACGTCTGAAGCGTTGAAACAAAATAAACTGATCTAATTCATCTATAGAATTATCTTTTTGCGCAAAAGGGAAAATGTTCATAACGCCTGATTGCACTTTTAGTCATTACTGTATGGTCGGTGGTACTAGTTTGCACTAAAGCATTTATTATAAATATATCTTTTATAACCTTTGTTACCATAATGTGTCTCCGTGTCTGTTTTACAAAATGTACGTGATAATAAAGATCCAGAAAACAAAATGTTTTACTTGCAAAAGATACGTGATAAATACACTGTTTATAGGCTTTTGCTACAATTTATTTTATTCGCCTATAAAAACAGCGCTGCGCCCCGTTTTCTGATGGGATCCGTTCCATGGTGCTAGCATTTGGTACTTTTTACGAAATTTAGTAAAAAATGGTAGGAAAGTCTTATGTTGTTTGTTAAATTTAATGTTGAATTACAAATGATGTACACTATAAACCATTACGTCTTGTTATGAATGCGTAATTACCCCACCCCAACCCATCAACACTTTGAAATTGCCATTTAGAACAAATTAACATGGTAACCTAAAAATTTTCTTATTTCTTTTATGATTGTTTAACATTGGAGAATATATTGGTAGTATTTGGTGACATGTTATTATGTAAAATTTTAGATAACTTAAAAACATCCCTTAGAATGAATAGATTTGCGGAAAAATTCTTTGTCGTAAATAAGGTAATACTTAATTTTTATATGTGTTTCATTAATTGTATTGTAAAATGTAGCAATTTATGTGTAATATAGAATGTCTTAAACTGACAAATAGAATTATTTGTAATATTCTTATGCTGCATCCTATGATTTCATGCCGAAAAAGAAGTCTATGAATATCGTAAAAAATGTTAAATTTGTGACATTTTTTGTATCTCATAAAAAACAATTGACCCCGGTAAGGTTTCATTTTTATTTGTTTTTTTTTATAACATCATGTTCTTGACATACATAACGTTTGAAAAAAATCTATTATTGAGAAAACATCATGAAACTGTAGCATACGCCTGTAAGACAATTCACTGGAAGTAACACATGTATATATGATATACAAAGTTTTATTGATTAGCTTCGGTTTAATCAAGTATACAATTCCGGAAATTGACGTTACATCAACACTCCAATTTAGATAGTGTCATGAAATGTTTCATAAATCACATTGGCAGACTTATCTCAGAGAGAAACGTCTGCTGAAACTATCTATTGCTTTAACGGGTTTTGTCCAAAAGGCTCAATAAACGATGTATAAAAAGGCAAACTTTAAAAGCAGTAAACCCATTATCATGTCGGCTACATTGCCTTTTTCCCCAGTTAATAAGATGCATACCTGCATTTGTTTCCATCAATATTAAACTTGCTCAAAATTAAAAGAAATTACATATTATTCAAACAAAGTTGGTAAATAAATCACTTTTACTTACGTACATAGTTTTTGTGTTTTTATAGAAACACTGAGACGAAACTATTGAATACTCATTAGATGAAGATACAGTCACTGTACTGTACCTTATTTAAGTAACTATTTGTTTCAATATTAAATTTCACACGTAATTGAATGTTTTCGTATCTAAAACAACTTCGACAGACTTAGACTGACGGGGTTTTGACTTTCTTCGAATATATATTCCGATTTTGTCCACAGCTATCCCGCAGACTAATATGATTTCCTGTCAAGCTGTCCTGATGCGATCATTTCTCAAATAGAATTTATAATGCAATAACATAGTTTGTGTTCTTGTTTGTTATCTAAATTCAGACTCCTGACATTTGAACGAGCTGTTGATGCCAATAAAATGTTAATGATGTTTATGCAAATTTGCAGATAATGTGCAATACTAGGCAATTGACTCTTTATATGAGTATGCATTAATACGGCTGGTGTTCAGCTGTAGTTTGTAGGCCTTATTGTTTTCTGATCAGATAAGATGTTTAAAAACACCAGACAGGGTATTGTAGTTGTTTTCGTTAGAGAAATAAGAGACTCACTCTTTATTCGTTCACTTGGGTAAATTAGAAAAAGGTTCAAGTTGGACGTCTACTTTGTATTTTCATATACAGATTAACTTTTTGTTATTAGAGTCAATCAGTTGTTTTTCAGTTCATGTTAAATTCCAGTTTTAAAGCTAATAATGCGCTAGCTTTCGTTATTCGAAGGTCTATATAGTTTTTGCTGTTAAAACATTTAGTCATTCCATTAACGTTGTGTTATTTGGCATTCCCTGAAAAATATAAACAAAGATCACATACAGGACTGTGTGTTTGTTGATAAAATTCCCACAAAAATTTTGTAATGAAAATGTTTGGAAAAAAATGTGAATGTTATACATGCATTGTATGACCAGAATTGTTTATAGTTTGCTATTTAACGATACTTAAGCATAGTTATCCGTGCATGTTAAAATACATGTATTACAGAAATAACGACTTTGTTGAAAAAGTGTGGCCCGCAAATTTGGCTATGTTTATTTATGTTACGACCCATTAAGTTGAAACATATAAATACCTTGACCTCAATCGATATGTGCAGTTGTCTCGGTAGTCTAGAGGTAATGCATCGGACTGCGATGCGAGAGGTCCAGGGTTAGATTCCCGGCCATAAAAAGGATTTTTATGTTTGCTTTTTTCTTTTGTGTTTTAACCTTTTGTCGTAAACACATTATTTGTCATATATTTTTGCAATTCCTTTTGCAATGATAATTTATTTAGTAAATGTACTTAACATGCTGCAGAACTTGTGACCAATTAAAAGGGTATTGGTATACAGACCTAGCTTCTTTAAGCGGGGGAGGTTTGATCTGTTTTTTGTCCAAAGGGACAAGAACAGTCAGAATGGTTGAGAAAATATGTCGCAAAATTGACAATTCTCTGTGTTAAAATGTTTGAACTACGTGCGATATGTTTACGTATATACTGTATATAACTATATATCGAAACGGTATTTGTTGTGACACGTAATTATATTTGTAATCTAGAGTTTAGTCATTTAGAATGTGTGTCAATTATTTGATCCATTGTGTTGTGTTTTTATAACATTTGTTTCGAGAAATGGATGATTCACGTCTTCTTGTAGCAGACAAAATATTAAAAATAAACATCTTTTTTCATCCAAAATTGAATGACGTTTCGGAAATTACTTGTAAACAATCCCGTATCGCTCAAAGTAACACGGTGCTTAGTCAAGTTTTTGTCAATGCTATCTTCGGAATTTCTGTCCACGTACCTCTTGTATATGGTCCGTTATTGTCGCTTTCAGTAGAGCGCAAGAGTACACATGGGGGAGTCATGAGGTCAAGCTGCATGCGAAGCAGCAAACGCTTGTGCTTCATGATAGTTGATGCCACACATTGTTCTGCCGATCATTTGTTTGACATAGGTCAAGTTACCCGATTGCGGGATCAACCGATGTACAGAAGAATACTTTTACGGTGGACTGACCACCGATATTTGACCTTGAAAAAGAGGGCGTGTCTGGTTTGTCAAACCGGTATTTTCTTGTTTCAAGTACATGCAATACACTTAAAATGACCATGCATAAGTCTGTAATTTACTAGTGCAAATAATGTCGTAATAAAATTAAAGCGAAGGAATCATAAAACACGTTTCGTACTTTAAATGTATATTAATATTTATGCTGATTGATTGTTTCCGGAAAACATGGTCATTTAACAGTTTATTAGTTGAACATTACAATATTGGTTATTTAACAAATTAATTTCTATAGTATTTGACCAATGCTTCTTGGTCTCCATTACACAATAGGTCATATTTAAACTGTTGTTGTCAACTTTATATATGTAATGAATGTGAATCACATAATCAAAACGTAACTAGTTTCAGTCTGATGGGTAATTTGCATAGCACGTACTATGACAAACTTTTTAAAGTACATTGTATAATATAAGGTGATTTTGCAAAATGTATTCATAAAAAGTGTTTTCAACAATAGGATAATGAATTGTTATCATTGTTAGTTATTGTTTCTTCGAGTTTCCTTTCTTCATTTACTTCGTACTATCTTAATTTAATCGGTGACGAAATTAGGTCACTTGGGTATTTTATTATTATTATTTTCTACACGTATATAGTAGTTCTATATTGACACATGTGTCAATAACTGTAACATTTGTTTACCTCAAAACATTCCTTATAATAGGCTTATTGCCAAATGATAACAAACTCGTAGAATTGAAATATTTTACGAAAATGTTTATAGATAATACTAACATAAGCTGAGATTTTATATTCATTAATTCTTTACATCGATAGTAACCTTGTCGCAGCCAGACCTTCTCATTTACAATCAAATACAATAAACAGCTCAGACATGATTACACGCTAATTGATTATCATATGTATGATTGCTATTGCTGTCGTTTGCTTTAACGTTAAAATAAAACATTGACTTATTAAAATGTTGTGTGATAATATAAAACGGGAATAAAAGGTACACCTATTCTATAAAAGCCGTTGTGTGTTTGATCAGTGATGCATAGAATGAAGGCAAATATAATGTGAAAGGGTTTAATTGATGAGATTCATTAGAGTACTTCGAAAGTCGATGCACATGCGATTATTTCCAGAAGATAACGTTCAAAGTCTTAATTGGTTATTAGTATTGCATCGACAATATTGGAGAATAGGATTTGCTCAGTGCAGTCAGGCTTAACGAGCGGTTTCCGTTGATTCTTTTACAATCGCATTTATACAGCAACTCTATTCATAAACCCTGGAATTGAGATAAGTCGTTGACAGAAAATAGTTAACTAACTTAGTGCAAATGTGCAGAATTGTACAATTAAAATTCTAAGCAAGAAAACACAAATAATATGTTCTGTTGGAGCCATTTTTTACATACACTTTTAAGCAATATATTCTGAAAAATAACGTTATAAAGCATAAAATCTAATGTAGTGTGAGTCACTCCACTTGCAATGTCCGCTCGGTTATGGCTAATTAAGAGGTTGGCATTTGGTTGTGGGAAAGATAAACATGAGTAATATAACACTGACAATAAAGCAACCCGCAATTGTGTTGGGTCCCTGGGAAGCAAACACCCTCGGGTATTTCAAATCCTCAGTTCATAATCTGATATAACCAACAGTTTGCAGTGAAACTCTATAAGTCTCAGCGGAGTTCTCCTTAAATTCTAAAACTTGTGAAACAGTGTAACAAACAAAAAACCCGAAGAAAATACATAATAAATAATGTCGCTCTATACTGTTGAAAGTATTAATTGAAGGCATTTTAAAGAAAGTATTGTAAAATGTAGACCGGTCAAGTTTAAAGCACCATGACAGAATGGCAGGTACAAACACATAGAACAGCACAAAACATGCAGAACAACAAGACGTAACAGACATTCAGAATAAACCATTTTAGGCGTTTTGAGAAGAGATAAAAATACAAGTATATTAAAGCATATCCATGTGGCCCGGACCAGTGTTTCAGGTCTTTAAACTAGCATTTACATCTGATTAATATATTATATAAATGTATATGATTAACAGACAACACTAAATTGTGGACATGATGCGATATTTCAAGTGTTATGGAACAATAATAATATAATTATGTTCATATAATATTACGAACCGTTTAAAGTAAACTTCCATTTAATGAAGCAGTTTATTAAATTCCTATGACATTATGTAAAGCGCACACAGAACGTATTTTAAACAGACATTTACAATTGTAAATTGCTAAACGAAATGTCTATCTTTTCAATATAAAATAAATAAAGTGCCTTTCATAGATCCGTTGGCCTGGAACCTCGAAAACATTGATAAAGCTAGTATGTAGTTAAATAGATCAAATGTAAAAAATGTCCGATAATGAATTGGACCTCTACTAGTAATAATAACAGGTATTTTTCTTCAAATATTATTTTGCATTTTTTGTTTATACTTAAGAATTGCTGAAATGCCAAAAACGATTGAATATAGATAGTCTGGCGCAACCTATTTTGGACATCAACGCCTATTTCTGGTACCTTGTTATATTTTCTATCGCTTGCAAATTTGTTTTACTTTATTTATCTGTTGATCAGGGAAAAGCTTTGCAACGCCTTAACAGATATGTGTCAATATTTAATGGAAATGACGAACGATACAGGGTATAACACGGAACCGGACGGTATTAGGAACACGATGGTTACACGATTATATTGGTTTTTGGATATTTAAACTTATGCGTGACATACGACCAGAACGCAGGAGAGTCCCTGTAATGGCTAAATAATAAAAGGATCATACAGCAAACGAGCATTTTCACAGCATGGTGGACTGACCCCTTGTTTGCCTACAATAAAGATTAAGACGTGTTCCTGTTGATTTTACCTTATCTGCATATGGCGCATGATTTGGACCAAAAGTACCTATCGTAACGATTCCTGTAGAAATCCAGCTGTAGCTAGATTTTGACCAATCAGGGACGAATTAGAGCTGAAGCTCGATATCCAGCTACAGTTCGATGTTTGATAGCTTGATGTTATTTATAGCGAGTTAGAGATGTAGCTCGATATCCAGCTACAGCTGGATTTTTAGGCAATCGTTACGGTAGGTACTTTTGACCCAAATCTCGAACTACAGCTCTAATTCGCCCCCTGATTGGTCAATATCTAGCCTAAAAATCCAGCTGTAGCTGGATATTGACCAATCAGGGGGCGAATTGTTGGCACTAAATGATGTGGTCAGTTGAAATGCTGTTTTCCGCCATTTACCTTTAAAAATGACGTTGAAAATATCCGTTTTTAATTAAGCAGATCTTAATCAAACAAGCAATTGTGGTGTAGTCTTTGGTAGATATACAATATTGGTGCTATAAAATTAAAGGTTAGCTTCTGGCAATGCAATTAAGTAAAAGGCACATGTGTTTTTATCATATCGTGATCTCCTTTTCGAATATAAACCAATATTTTTCAAGAATATACAAATTTAATAAAGGTTATTAGACATAAAGTTTCTTTTGATGTTGTGTAAAATTGCAGCGAAAACAAATATTTTTGTTAGGCTTTGTAATAAAACTATGCAGACATGGGATCATTCTAATTTCAATGGTGGTTTGCATGCTAATTTCTACGATTACTTATCTTTTTTTAAGTGTCAAGGTGTTCAAATAGATTTATGTCGGATATAATTTAGAACAAGATATGTATAACTGACATTATGATGCTAAATAAACCCATTATAATATAAAGGTTTAAGCCAATATAGAGCATGATTGTGTTGTATACTGCAGTATTTCAGACATAACTACAGCTTTGCATGATCTTTAATATTTAAAGATATTTAAAGCTATGACTCTTTTTGATACATAATATAAAACACAAATAAGCAGTTGTCGCAAACCTTTAATTTGTTACGGCAAATGTGATATATGTAATTTACAACACACGTTCAACTCTGTATCATCGCAGTTTACAGAATTTCAAATATTCTTAAATTAAAGGTAACGGTTGGTGCCAAATGTTGCGATTTATTTGTTCTCACTTTGCTTATCACTCGATACCGAAGAGAGAGAGAGAGAGAGAGGGAGAGAGAGTTTAAAGCGTTTATGCTCAGTTATCTATGGCAACGGCATGTTATTTGAATTCTATGTAATTCTTGTTTACCTTTACTACAGACAGATGCTCTCGTCTTTAATTAACAATTATCTCCGTGAACTTAGCATGTGGCCTGAATCCATGGCATGCAATTCTGTTTAATCATCACGTAACTGTTTCTAGGGAAGATTAATAGCGATGTTGTGAGGTGTGGGATGTTTTGATTATTTATCTCTTTAAAGTCACCAGAGCACGGTTTGGGCATTAACATTGAAAAAAATCCAAACTATCCCTACAAGTCTTAATAACTGCGTTAAAAAGCATAAACAATAGGTTCCATACGTACCATGTGCTAGTTTTGAAAAAAAAATATGCACAAACCAGGACATTTCCAATATACTATTCATTATGAGGGGAAATCAATTTCTTGTCCACGGACTCAAAAAGGTATTACCTCATATTACATGCATTTTTCATCTTTCAAAATATGTAGTCAAATTTATTTCAGTGTCAGCCATTTTACATCACATTTCTTTGCTTAGACTTGTACCTAAATCATATTTAAAATAAGTACTTTTCAACCCAATTTTCTGTGCTCTAGCTCCTTTAAAGTTTGATTGTAAATTATACTTAACGAGAAGTAAATGAATAAAACAAAACTTGTTGCTTTACCTAATGATTGATGACATTGAACGGTATGCTTAATTATAATAGAAATAGTTTAATGGCATTGATTCACTTAGTCATAAATTTCATGTAAAGAAGTAATCTTTGATGTTAAGATTCTCCACCCAAATGATTTCGATACACTATTTTAAAGTCAAAAAGGAACCTTTAAGAAGCGTTCCTTTTTTACGAAGTATGCTATGTTGATATTCAACAAAACAAGTCTTTATTTACAGACATTGAGTACCTGCTTAAAATATTAAACTGAAGTTAAAAGATAATGGCACTTGTTTGAAATTTAATAATAATCATAGTGTTTCTGATACCAGTATGTCTCTAGATAGCCATGGTTCGACATAATATCCGTGATATAAATTTACAGAAACCGAAATGCATTACTTGCAAACGATAAACTATAAAACACTTCTGAAAACAATTAACTGTACGTAATATAGAAAATACAAATGAAGTATTGAATGCCTACGGTTTAATCGAGTAAACAAAACCGAATATTGACGTAACATCAACGCTCTAATTTAGATAATGTCATGACATGTTTCTGAGACCACACTCACATTTTTTATCAGACCAAAACGTCTGCTCTAACTATATGCTGCATTAAGGGATTCCGTCCAAATGGTTACAATACACGTTTAAAAAAAGCAAACACATATATTTAATTTTGTTATTAATAATACACAATCAGAATAAATGGCTCTGTTGTTATATTGACAAATCAGTCAAGTCAAATTTGACATAACCATATGCATCTATGTTCGGATTATTGGATCAATGACTTTAATCAACATAAGCCTTGCACAACATACCAAATACTCATATGTTGCAGTTTTGTTAAGAAATCACTTAATAACGATGCTTTTTCTTTATTTATTGTTGTTTGATATAAAGCCATATTTAGCACCGATTAGGTTATATCACGTCTGTCAGCCAGCGTTCCAGAGTTCACCAGTGCTAGCCCCTTAACTCCGCAAGCGACTGCCTGCTTCCCTACATGAGCCAGATGTGAAGGACAACAGAACCAGATACAGCGCCCTGTCTTGCATAAATCATTCCTGAGAAGGTTTGCAGGTCTTGGTGGGGCTCGAACCTCTGACCCTTGGAGTATGAGTCCGGTGAGTACTGACTGAGTGAAACCAAGGCGGTATTTATAATCCTCCGTCCTTATCGCAGTAACGATATATTGTTGAAAGCCTGTCGATCAATTGTTATATTTATATACAGTCAACCGTCAGTACGCGGTCACCTTTTGAAGCAGCCAACCAGTCTTAAGCAGCCATACAGAATGTTCCCAAACTTTATTTTGTACTGATATTCACCTCCGCTAAGGTTTGTCTGTGTATCAAACTACTTACATAAAGTGTCCAAAAATCGTTAAATATATTTTTATCATCACTTGTGAAGTACAATATTATATTTTGCTAACAATTAATAGTTAATCATAATTATAGTATATCCTTTTCAGTGTGCAATATTATTATATTTGTTTCCATGAATGGATGAATCACGTCTTTTTGTAGCAGACAATTAAAACTAAAATGCGTGTTGATCCGAAATTAAGTGACGTTTCGGAAATTACTTGTAAACAACACAAAAAGGGGGTCTCTAATTGAAGCACCATCATGACAATGGGTAAGTTACCCGATTTCGGAGGCTTACAGGTGTACAAAGCAACTCTTGTAACTTGTACTCCGATGTTTGACATTAAACACAGTGAAGTGTGTAATTAATCAAGCTGGTTAATGCTGTGTGTTTTAGTCATATACATTTAATGTACTTTAAAATTATCACCGGTCGGTGTGTAGTTTTCGGATAAGAATAATGTTATAAGATAAGAGCGAACGAAACATTTATGTACATATATCTTTTTTCACATGTGTATATTAGCCCTACATTGCCACATCTTACAATGAAAATGTTTTATATCTGGTTTTATATACTCATCAATACTGTGCATCGACTGTTAACTTATTTTTCGCATTCGAACGGCCATGGTGTGTTTGATCCGTGATGCATTGACAGAAGACAATCATTATGAGAAAGGGTTTAATTGATATGATTCACTATAGTACTTCGTTAGTCGATGCACACGCGATCATTTCCAGAAGATAACGTTCAAAGTCTTAATTGGTTATTAGAATTGCGCCGACAATATAGGAGAATGGGATTTACTCAGTGCAGTCAGGCGTGATGCGCAGTTTCCTTTGAATCTGTTACAGTTGCATTAATACACGGAACTCTATTCATACATCTAAATCATGTGATGGAGAGGAGTCGTTGACAGCAAATAGTGAACGAACTTTGTGCAAATTTGTGGAAATAAAGAATAAAAGTATTTAGGAAGCAAACGCAGATACACATGTATTATTGGACGTATGTTTACCATACGGTCATTAAATACATCTATACTAAGAAATACGTACTACAAGCAGGGAACGTAATGTGAAGGAAGGCACTTGCAATGTCCGCTCAGTAATGGCAACTTAAGAGGTTGGCATTTGGTTGTGGAAAAGATAAACACGAGTAGCATAACACTGACACATAGCGACCCGCTCTTTAGTTAGGTCCCTGGGAAACATGCTCCTTCGAGTATTTGAAATAATAAGTTTGTAAACTGATATAACGAAATGTTTGCAGAAAACCTCTGTTAGTCTCATTGGTGTTCTCCCTTAATTTCAGCACATTTGAAATATTGTAACAAACGTAAAAAGCAAAATACATCATAACTAATGTCTCCTTCTACATATAACATGAAGCGATGGAAATGGGTGCTACTCTAAAACGATTATTGATTGCACTATTTAACATATACTTTTAGGACTACATATGCATTGCAATGGCAATCGTTCGTATTTCAATCAAGCATTATAACCATTTCTTTCTGAATTTAATTACAACCAATGATAAGCAATTACATTCACAAAACTGTATTTACTTCAGAAAGACCACACTAATTTAACATTCCGGCAAACAGAACGTTGTGGTATAGGTAACGTCTGGACTTATAGCTCATCTGCCAAAAGTTAACGACTAGGGAAGCAGTCATTAACAGCTAATTTTGATGTCTTGTTTATAGACGGCTTAGACTCCAATTTATTTATAATTAAAACAACATTTAACACACCATTATATTAAGTGTTTCCAGACAGAAAGACTGATAATTTTCTGAATCATTATTGATGTTTAAAGGTCACTTAACAGGTTGTCTACATTTTCGTCCTCATTATTAAACTGCTCAAAATATTATACATATGTGGTATAAGAGGAACAAAATACACTTAAACATCACTGGTGCCTTTTATGCCGTTTAATGTTTTCAATACAGCGTAAGGCCGCTAGCACATGTGTCCGTAAGTTGACGGATAGCCATCGGAAAGGTGTCCGTCAAAACGCATGGTACTTATTACATGTGTCCGTAGTCATGCGTTTAAAATCCCTCGGCCTCATGTAAAAATTGAATTTCTTCGATTTAACTTGCTATCTAGGTTATATTTTTAACAAACTTGATCGCATCATATATACATGTATATCAATAGAACACACATACTAGTGTCACTTTAATTAATTTATTTCTACTGCCTCAAAACAACACTTATATTAACAACTATAAAATATTTCTGCTGTCAAAGTGTTGGGGCATTAAAACGAGTGTTTTTAGCTATATAACTCAATTAGAATGTAATGCTTTTTCGCAGTGTAGCCAAGTTTCACTGTCGTCATCCGTCAAAAATCGGTCACTGAGCGAAACGAAACGGACACCTGTCCGTTAACGGATAGCAAACGCGTACATGTAATAGACCCAACGATTTCTTTGTTGGGCGATTTTATGACGGGCACATGTAATAGCGGCATAACAAGGTATATACATCAATGTATTAATGTCTCTTGAAGTATCTCCATGTGGTCCGGACCGGTGTGGCTTATCTCCAAACAAGGATTTACTTAAGGATTGAATTTCATTCTGGGTGCATTTATTGGATCATGAACGCAATGGTCAAACTGGCAAATCCATGAAGCGCGCTAGC
>Ga0224511_10001037_pt1 | contig 15732 bp, 9 predicted proteins | sample SF_May12_sed_USG_2_FD_169988 | JGI IMG/M metagenome (GOLD analysis project Ga0224511, IMG submission 169988) | Sediment microbial communities from San Francisco Bay, California, United States - SF_May12_sed_USGS_8_1 | ecosystem: Environmental > Aquatic > Marine > Sediment | place: USA...
CCATCGCCGTGAAAAGATTGAAGAAGGACAAGTGTCTGTTTTCGTTGTGAAAACCTGGTCACAGTTTATTGTTTGAGATGTTTGTCTGTACAACGGGAGATGGTATGACAACCGAAAGACAACTTTTGTGACTTTTATTGTGGTTTGGTGTATTATTCTTTTGTGAGACAGTGTGCAATGTATGAGAACATTGACATTTTAAACTTTCCAAGGTTATCTGGCATACATTGTGGTATTGTATAAGGGCTTACCTTAATTTATACTTGCAAAACAAGAAAAATTAAACATAAAGGTGTACCACATGATTCCTTGCTGTACTCGCAGAATACTTTTATATAATAATAGGGGTAGCTTCATTTTCCTGTCAAACCTTGTCAGTATGAGACGAATACGATATGTAACGAGCGATGGACAAATTGGTATAAATCTTCCTGTTTTTCTATTTTCGGACTCCGTGTTTTAAGCCACAAACACCTGTTCAAGGAGACACGTGTTGATCAAAATCACGGCAGGAATGTTCGCCAATTCATATTGTCATCAAGTATCATCTACAAGAAAAGAAGCATTCCAAAGCAACGCGTTCTATGAATACCCATATTGCTTCGTAATTCCACTTAGACTTGAAACTTCTGACACCGAGTGTAAAAGTTTGTTAGCCAAACTCTTGAAGTCACGGCAAATCACACGTTGTATAATAATTGGTTTGTATTACGATAAATTAATATTACAATTAGCTTCTATCTAAACACTTAATACCATCATGGTTTAAATAACTCTTAACATTCTTGCTATACTTTGTACAGTGTTTACGCCGTTTATCGTTTAAGTTGAGAACGTTTGAACAATAGGAAGGCATCTTTAAAGTAAACTTATATAGACTGAGACGATAAGGTTCTGTTAAAGTTGTACATAGGTTACAATAACGACCAGGCGTTTGTATGGAATACTCGGAGATGATAAAGTCTTGGCTTCAATTGCGTCTTTACATTGTGGTGAATTTCTTTTAAAAATGGTTGCAGATGTTCTATTCATTAAAAAAAACTTATTTGTTTAAGTTAAGATCTTTGTAATGGATACACAGATTTGCAGCTTGGTAGAAGTTTCAAAAACCTTATTTTATTGAAACATATGCCATTTACTGACGATTCACAGTTTTTTTCTCTTTTATTTTATTTTTTAAACAAGATGTTTTAATTTTATTTTATTCATATTAAAGGGAGATAAAAAAGGTGTAAAATTATTTCCCTTTAATTTAATTCAAGCAAATAAAGTTAACTTGCATTTAAAAAAGAATTTTCTATGGTTGAAAAGTAATAGCATAATATATATCACATTTTAATGAAAAAAAGATTACATTTTGATAAAAAATACAAATGTGTATCCTTCATAGTCCATTACAAAGGTCTTACCTTCAGGTCGATTGTGAAGCAAGTTATCTCAACTTATATTATCCGGACATGTCCGGATAAATGAGGCTTGACTGTATATATGTGTAGCCTACTTTTGCTAGCGATCATTGTATTTGTCCTACCACCGTTCAAGACATAGACAATCTGTTACCGTGCATACTCATTGACGGCATAAGTAACCGCACCAACGTAGTAATCCGCGCCGTAGCATCAATCACAAAGTCAGCATTAGCTGCTGTATCTATTTAAGCAGCTTGTAAACACATACTTCACATCTGGTTAATCATGAACACAGCGATAAAGCGTATTTCACCTTTGCTGGCGGATTAACTTGGAATGAAAACTAATGTTTAATTAGCTTAACTTTCATAGAGACAGATACTGCGACAATCCACAAACAAACTAATGTGTTACAAGTTAATGCTGAACTTCACTAGGCGCTCAGTGTTATGGAGATGGGTCTTTTGTTTTAGATGTGAACCATCAAGGCACACGGGGTATTAAGCGCTGCTGAGGATTTTTATCATTCAATTGTTGGCTTAGTTGTTGGTGTAGATAACAAAGACAAATTACATTCATGAGTATATTGATTGGAGATTTTATTTGAGGGACACAGTGTTGCCCACCAGGCCAGGGAATATGTCCGTTCCGTTGTGTCGGAACTTAATCCATTGGGTTGAAACTGACTATGGACTGTTAACAATGATCATGATTGACAGTTGGAGAATGTCCATTGGGCTACCACTAGTGTTTACTCAGATGCGAGTTCAGATGTAATAAGCATGCTATATCACTGTTATATTGACTAGAGACTTAATTCAGATACAACAATCTCATATGGTCAGTCAATAATTTTGTTATCGAACGGTATAACGATGCTGTATCAAAGGAAACGGCTTTGTGTATTATCGTCATAAAGGGAGAACAGATTCGTTAAGATACGTGGATTATCCTTAAATTCCGCGATGACTTTGAACATTAATTTGACGCGCGTTACAGCTCAGTGTATTGGTTATATCATGTGTACAGGCTTTTGGCCACTGTATTAACAGCAAACAGGTGAATGGTGGCCAAGGTGATGGAATACACACACAAGTGTATCTGTATAACGAAAATACGACACAAAGTCTACCATATGCATATGAATAGTAATAATTACACTGCCTGAGAATGGGCGCATATTGTAACGTCAACGATCATTGTTCATGCTACATGGCAGTTCCGTTTTCTGACAAATGCTTAATTAAAGTTTAATGAACTACCACCATTGTAGGTGGGTCACTAGTTACCTAAGGCAAACATTCGCTTCGCCATATAAAGACACGGTCGATCTGAGACGGCGCAATAGTAAATAATGGTCAACGCTCTTTGCCTTCATAAGATCCGCACTACAATACAAATGTACAACTAACGGGTAATAGAAGTGTGGTATTGACTCTGTATAGTGTCAATGTGTCAGTTGTCACACGCCAAGCGTGGGTTAAAGGGCAGGTGTATGATATGTTTATCAATTGTAAATGTATCAATGAAATGGTCTGTTATCGTCAAACAAAATGAAATAACATAACACTCAAAAATGGTAAAACAAATGTCTATATTCGAATATAGATGGCTACGTAAACCGTTAATCCGGTTTAGTTCGCTGAGAGGCGAAATACTGTTTACGTAATAAGTAATAAATATCTCTCTTTAAACGCATTTTTCGGCATAAGGTTATGTCAACGGTGCACCTTTTGTGTCTTCTAGATGATAATAGAGTTTTATATAATTGTTTACATGAGTGTATATAATTATTGGCATGATCGCACACCATTTGTGTAATAAATAACACACATAAATATATATAATATGTTCTATCGCTTCTAAGTAATGGAATCAGTGTTACAATTGACAATGTTGGATTTAGTAAAGTACATGTAACACTTTATTTAAAAAGAAATATCTTTTTACAAACAAATTATGCATGTCAAACAATAACCTTTAGCTTTAATCTCACACGCAGCATCTTCAACTATAACATGTTCGTTGTCACGTTCTAAGTACAGTAACGATGATGAACGTGGCGAGTATAGGTAACACGTGCACAGGTTGTTTGTGTTTTCGTAGTTTTGCATTCGAACCAAAACCTGGTCATAGTATAATCTTATATCCATCGGTCGTGCGACTTTGACGACGTATTTGTACTGAATAACTCTATTATATCCCTTTATTGACGAGCCGAGGTTGGAGAATGAACACACAGCTATACATATATTATTTAAAAAGTAAAGTGTTAACAATTCTGGTAAAACAATGCAGACATAGCATCTTTAAACAGTGTATTGTATACACACAGAACTAAGCAAAAACAAGAGGCGATAATACAATTTAAACATTAAGGACACACATGATGCCACCTGTTGTCTTAAGGCTGTATTCACATGTAGTGATCGTAAACGTCCCCTTAAAGCTGCTTAATGCGATAATCTCGATTTGCTGGGGACAAATGTATTCACTGGACAAATAATAAATCCATACATGGCAAGGGAGATAATTCAAATATAAGGTATAACATAAGGTGAATACGCAGTTACTTCCCTTGTGTTCCCTTTTTTCCAAGTATTCTTAAACGTTATCAAGTGCATTATAAACAATACATAATAAATGCAGATCCATTATTATCAGTCATTCAGACAACATGCATTCTACTATCCAACTGACAGTGCATTGATATTGTCAGTAGAACCTCAACAAGCGCACAATCACAACGCAGTTTTCACATATGTAACGTTTGTGGTAGCACCAGTCGTATAAAACATCACCAAATGGTAGACACTATGTTTCAAAATGATAAAGTACACACTTCACATGTTCATCACCTGTTACATAACCAATGTGTGACATCACAAGTGACATCACTATCTGACACGGGACCCAACACTCGGGTTATCTGTGCAAGAGTCGGCATTAGTTATATGTCTGACTGCAATTTGGATTCAGTCACGTCCTCTGTCACTCTTTGTCGACGCCAACGTTTCCTGGGCACTGAAGTTGCGCCATGAAGAACCTGTCAACAGATATAAACAGTTTTACTTGGATTAATATTTTTTGAGGACTAACATAATTTATTATAGTTAATTAAGTATAAACAAGAAATGCTGAATTCCAGGTAATCATGCCCTACTGAGCATAAGTAGTATGTTTGCCAGTAGCTATAGTGTGAGGTTGTAAACATGGCATTGAGCTTAAAACTATGACTGTTCATACTGTAAGGTGTTGGTTACCCCACCCATCGGTTTTAACACGCACGTTCAATTTGATTATTTTTATCTGGTTTGACGTTGGTATTTTTCCTCAAACTCTTATGAGAAAATACAGTAAATGTACTGTTTCACACTTGTGTAAAGTCCACTACCTTTCTTCGCGAGTTTGATAGATGTAATACTACCATAATGCTTGAGAGCTTTAAGCTGTCAACCGCTGTTTACAGATGTCGCGGTATGTGTAAATATAGAATTGGATAAATAGACTGATAGACGGGAATTGACGCTACAGAGTTGTATTAACTTGTGGAAAAGAAAAGCGGTCTACGCACTAGGATGTAGCCTTTAAAAAATAATTTTAGAGTTTGGTTAATAGATGGTGTCTGTGTGCAGCGTTGGTATGGTGGTAAGTGATTTTTCCAGCCGTGATGGTTGCACACTAGTCTTGGTTTGTAGCGTTGTCTAGCATCTTGTTTGCGAATATGTCGTTTTCATTTAGAGTTTTTTTTTTGTAAGTGGAGGAGTGCGCAAAGTGCTAGTGCACAAATTTGTGCTGTGAGAGTTGTCTGCCCCGGGTTGATGTTTACGCGTCTTCAGGTGGCAACATGAGCATTATTATACAAATGGTGGCAAACTGGGTACACGAACGCATTTTCATCGTACGTTGTTGTGATTCTAGGGCATTGCATGTATTGGCTGTGCGCACTTTTGTTTTTGTGTATACGCTTAATGAGGCCGTACTTGCAGTATATAATGTTCAGTGAGCGGTGGTGTGCAGTAAAAACTGTTTTCTCACATTAACACCAATATGCATGTATTATGAATGTATTAATAAAGCGAACGAAAGTGCACTCGTCATTATGTCCGTGTTTTCGACAATCACAAGCATTTGAGTGTGCCTCTGAGATCGAGGCTAGGAGAGATTTGGGTTTAGGGTTAGCGTTACGCCAGTGGTTGTGGTTATTTTCTAAATGCAGCGTGATCAAGCCCAATGAGTGGGCTTTTTGTAGAGCTAGAGTACATTAAATTTGAACTATATGCATTTTCTGGCCTGTGTATGCGATAAGTGGTTGAGACGCCCATATGTACAATACTAGCTACACTCAAATGTGAATATCTCGGGACTGCATTGGCCAATTTGGCTCATCCAGGGCTTGTTCGAATCGTAAAGATGATATGCAAGTGGCAGAATCACATATATGTACCTCTGACCGGAAATGAATGTCTCAGAATTTTTTCCGCATATGGTTGGCGAACACAGTGAAAATTGTAAAGTGTGAGGGCGGATTTTCTATAAAATGACCATTACTTGACCAATTTCAACAAATGAGGGCTCGTTGGATTCCTCTTGACAAGGCGCACAGGATATACTGCACAGCACGTGGATTGTGACAGGAAGTGACGTAAACGGACCTCAAAAACCGTCTGCTGAACACGTTTTTCGGTACAAGTGTCGCAACTGTAAACTGTGTATATGCGATCTAGGCATTTTAGTGTGTGAAATTACTAGAGCTTTAAGCCAATATGTAATTTGAACCTGCATTGGCTTCATAGAGTTTAACTCAAGGGGAGTGTAGACTTTGTAAAACGAAATCATACACTTCTTGTTTAATAACGTGATAACTGAGTCAACAATTCCATTCTACCAAGTTTTAGGCCAGCCCTCATGGCTGTGGGTCATTTAATGGCAATTAAATATGGAATGAAGTGAAATTACTCAATTTCTGGAGTGTCACAGTTCTACTTTTTACAAGAAAATAATATATATAATAGTTGGCTGCAACCCCAGCTCAGTGTGTAAGTGATCTCCCCTTGTTATAAAACTCCATTTGTTCATGGCGTTTTTATTAAGGCTCCAATTCGATACCATTTCAATTCGGGTTCTTTCACTTAAATACTATTTCTTATCGCGGTATCGATTCATAAGAATGGAGAACGTGTAAAAGCTGATTGATTAAGGTAAGATTGCAGTGCTGAAGTAGAGGTTTTTAAACTGTTTTCATTGTTTGAAAAGTGTGCATATTTTGGATGTCTTGTGAACGTTCATTCTTCATTGACGATTAATTATGTTCTGTATTAGGATAAATCAGCCTGTGTAAAAGGCACATAACAATATAACAGTGAAATGTTGATTCATCTATCAATCAAATTCATTTCGTAAAATGAAAACTGACCATGCATTGTGTACAATAATTAATGTTTGACAAGTTGTCTATGTTCGTTGCCTACATCTCCGAGCAATGTACACTGAAACATTATCTTCCACCTAAGAATATTTACACACGTGAAACTGTTGAAAGAGTTTGGATAAAAAATCAGTCCCCACGCAGTGTACTTATCTTTTCATATGTACAGACAGCATGCAAATGTATACTGAACGCATTTAAAAACGCAAACACATTTGATCACCAATTCAAAATATCTTTTCGTATACATGCCCCAGTAATTTCAAGACCACCCCGATAAGATTGTACCTTAACCAATCACGAAACATTATTTCTTCAAAATCATTTCAATATTAGATAAAAATATTGGCTGTTTAAGCTCGCTATTCTCAAATTCTTTTTCAACAGAAAAGAACGCATTATTTATCCAGCTGCACATTTATCAACAAAATGCCAAGTGCTGGCTTAGAAAGTCCAAATTTGGCATGAATTCTTGTAGGATAGAATACAAGTAATGAATGGCGAAGCTGGTAGAAGTTTTTATTGGTGTTTAAATGGTGTAAACACGGTATATTTCACGTACCACAAAAACTCATCTGTGATAAAGGCCAACCAAAAAAATAAAACATGTGTTTGGCAATGAAATGTTGTGTGATGCATGTTGTGTAATGCCTAGCGCTTTCCTGCCGGATGCTTATGTCATGTTTCGTGACAGTCTCTACCAATTGCAACATCAAAAGCATGGTTGTGTTTATTTTCGGTGTGATACATGACATCCATATTGATGTGTGTTTGGTAACTAAACACTTTTTTTCTAATTAACTCATTATAACCAATGTTATGGTATAATAAAATTGTCACAAAAACGAGCATTACACATGTCACAAGGTTTGCGTGCGTTTTCATGGAGTCTAAATTAATTTAATACAGATCTGGTATTTAGGGGATAACTCTTGAAAACGTTGAACAATAATTTGATCTATCTAGATAGCAAAATATATAAAATGTAAAAATGTAGAAGTTTGCGTTTTTAAATTTTTCTGTCATTGAGCATATTTTATCACGGCGTACTGCGCTTATTAAAACAACAAAACGTCCTTTTATTATCAAGTCTAATTAAAAGCAACCAACATGTTTTCATGCACAGACAACAGTTAGTATTTAAAGCCTATATGTGTGAACTTCTATAAGCGTCTGAAAGCTGGTATCAATGAGATTGACCGAAAAATATCAACCACTGTGAAAAAACATTGTCCAAGTACACCGCCAACATTGGCCAGGTTGTCCAACTACATTGGCCTGGTACACCGCCAACATTGGCCATGCTGTCCTACTACATTGGCCTGGTACACCGCCAACATTGGCCAAGTTGTCCAACTACATTGGCCTGGTACACCGCCTACATTGGCCATGTTGTCCTACTACATTGGCCTGGTACACCGCCTACATTGGCCAGGTTGCCCAACTAAATTGGCCAGTTACACCGCCAACATTGGCCAGGTTGCCCCACTATATTGTTCAGTTTCACCGCCAACATTGGCCAGGTTGTCCTCTATATTGTTCAGTTACACCGCCTACATTGGCCAGGTTGCCCTACTACATTGTTCAGTTACACCGCCTACATTGGCCAGGTTGCCCTACTACATTGTTCAGTTACACCGCCTACATTGGCCAGGTTGTCCTACTACATTGGCCTGGTACACCGCCTACATTGGCCAGGTTGCCCCACTATATTGTTCAGTTTCACCGCCAACATTGGCCAGGTTGCCCCACTATATTGTTCAGTTACACCGCCTACATTGGCCAAGTTGTCCTACTACATTGGCCTAGTACACCGCCTACATTGGCCAGGTTGCCCAACTACATTGGCCTGGTACACCGCCAACATTGGCCAGGTTGCCCTACTACATTGGCCTGGTACACCGCCAACATTGGCCAAGTTGTCCAACTACATTGGCCTGGTACACCGCCAACATTGGCCAAGTTGCCCTACTACATTGGCCTGGTACACCGCCAACATTGGCCAAGTTGTCCAACTACATTGGCCTGGTACACCGCCAACATTGGCCAGGTTGCCCTACTACATTGGCCTGGTACACCGCCAACATTGGCCAAGTTGTCCAACTACATTGGCCTGGTACACCGCCAACATTGGCCAAGTTGCCCTACTACATTGGCCTGGTACACCGCCTACATTGGCCATGTTGCCCAACTAAATTGGCCTGGTACACCGCCTACATTGGCCATGTTGCCCTACTACATTGGCCTGGTACACCGCCAACATTGGCCAAGTTGTCCTACTTCATTGGCCTGGTACACCGCCAACATTGGCCAGGTTGTCCTACTACATTAGCCTGGTACACCGCCAACATTGGCCAAGTTGTCCAACTACATTGGCCTGGTACACCGCCAACATTGGCCAAGTTGTCCTACTACATTGGCCAGTTACACCGCCAACAATGGCCAGGTTGTCCTACTACATTGGCCAAGTACACCGCCAACATTGGCCAGGTTGCCCAACTACATTGGCCTGGTACACCGCCAACATTGGCCAGGTTGCCCTACTACATTGGCCAGTTACACCGCCAACATTGGCCATGTTGTCCAACTACATTGGCCTGGTACACCGCCAACATTGGCCAAGTTGTCCTACTTCATTGGCCTGGTACACCGCCTACATTGGCCATGCTGTCCTACTACATTGGCCTGGTACACCGCCAACATTGGCCAAGTTGTCCAACTACATTGGCCAGTTACACCGCCTACATTGGCCAAGTTGCCCTACTACATTGGCCTGGTACACCGCCTACATTGGCCATGTTGCCCTACTACATTGGCCTGGTACACCGCCAACATTGGCCATGTTGTCCTACTACATTGGCCTGGTACACCGCCTACATTGGCCATGCTGTCCTACTACATTGGCCTGGTACACCGCCAACATTGGCCATGTTGCCCTACTACATTGGCCAAGTACACCGCCTACATTGGCCATGTTGTCCAACTACATTGGCCAGTTACACCGCCAACAATTGCCAGGTTGCCCTACTACATTGGCCAAGTACACCGCCAACATTGGCCATGTTGTCCAACTACATTGGCCAGTTACACCGCCAACAATGGCAAGGCTGTCCTACTACATTGGCCTGGTACACCGCCTACATTGGCCATGTTGCCCTACTACATTGGCCAGTTACACCGCCAACAATGGCAAGGCTGTCCTACTACATTGGCCTGGTACACCGCCTACATTGGCCATGTTGCCCTACTACATTGGCCAATTACACCGCCAACATTGGCCATGCTGTCCTACTACATTGGCCTGGTACACCGCCTACATTGGCCATGTTGTCCTACTACATTGGCCTGGTACACCGCCAACATTGGCCATGTTGTCCTACTACATTGGCCTGGTACACCGCCAACATTGGCCATGCTGTCCTACTACATTGGCCTGGTACACCGCCAACATTGGCCAGGCTGTCCTACTACATTGGCCTGGTACACCGCCAACATTGGCCAGGCTGTCCTACTACATTGGCCTGGTACACCGCCAACATTGGCCATGTTGCCCTACTACATTGGCCAAGTACACCGCCAACATTGGCCATGTTGTCCTACTACATTGGCCTGGTACACCGCCAACATTGGCCATGTTGCCCAACTAAATTGGCTAGTTACACCGCCAACATTGGCCAGGTTGCCCCACTATATTGTTCAGTTTCACCGCCAACATTGGCCAGGTTGCCCCACTATATTGTTCAGTTACACCGCCTACATTGGCCAGGTTGCCCTACTACATTGTTCAGTTACACCGCCTACATTGGCCAGGTTGCCCTACTACATTGTTCAGTTACACCGCCTACATTGGCCAGGTTGTCCTCTATATTGTTCAGTTACACCGCCTACATTGGCCAGTTTGTCCTACTACTTTGGCCAGTTACACTGCCAACATTGGCCAGGTTGTCCTACTACTTTGGCCGGTTACACTGCCAGCATTGGCTAGGTTTTCCTTCTACATTGTTTAGTTACACCGCCTACATTGGCCAGGTTTTCCTTCTACATTGTTTAGTTACACCGCCTACATTGGCCAGGTTGTCCTACTACATTGTTCAGTTACACCGCCTACATTGGCCAGGTTGTCCTACTTTTTTGGCTAATTACATTGTCAACATTGGCCAGGTTGTCCTACTACATTGTTTAGTTACACCGCCTACATTGGCAAGGTTGTCCTACTACATTGGCCAGTTAAAGCGCCTACATTGGCCAGGTTGTCCAACTACATTTGTACATTGTTCAGTTTCACCGCCTACATTGGCCAGGTTGCCCTACTAGATTGTTCAGTTACACCGCCTACATTGGCCAGGTTGTCCTACTACTTTGGCCGGTTACACTGCCAGCATTGGCTAGGTTTTCCTTCTACATTGTTTAGTTACACCGCCTACATTGGCCAGGTTGTCCTACTACATTGGCCAGTTACACTGCCAACATTGGCCAAGTTGTCCTACTACATTGTTTAGTTACACCGCCTACATTGGCTAGGTTATCCTACTACATTGTTTAGTTACACCGCCTACATTGGCCAGGTTGTCCTACTACATTGGCCTGGTACACTGCCAACATTGGCCAAGTTGTCCTACTACATTGTTCAGTTACACCGCCTACATTGGTCAGGTTGTCCTACTACATTGGCCAGCTACACCCCCAACAATTGGCCCGGTTGTCCTGCTACATTGTTCAGTTACACCGCCAACATTGGCCAGGTTGCCCCACTATATTGTTCAGTTTCACCGCCAACATTGGCCAGGTTGCCCCACTATATTGTTCAGTTACACCGCCTACATTGGCCAGGTTGCCCTACTACATTGTTCAGTTACACCGCCTACATTGGCCAGGTTGTCCTACTACTTTGGCTAATTACATTGTCAACATTGGCCAGGTTGTCCTACTACATTGTTTAGTTACACCGCCTATATTGGCCAGGTTGTCCTACTACATTGGCCAGTTAAAGCGCCTACATTGGCCAGGTTGTCCAACTACATTTGTACATTGTTCAGTTTCACCGCCTACATTGGCCAGGTTGTCCTACTACATTGTTCAGTTACACCGCCTACATTGGCCAGGTTGTCCTACTACTTTGGCCGGTTACACTGCCAGCATTGGCTAGGTTTTCCTTCTACATTGTTTAGTTACACCGCCTACATTGGCCAGGTTGTCCTACTACATTGGCCTGGTACACTGCCAACATTGGCCAAGTTGTCCTACTACATTGTTTAGTTACACCGCCTACATTGGCCAGGTTATCCTACTACATTGTTTAGTTACACCGCCTACATTGGCCAGGTTGTCCTACTACATTGTTCAGTTACACCGCCTACATTGGTGAGGTTGTCCTACTACATTGGCCAGCTACAACCCCAACAATTGGCCCGGTTGTCCTGCTACATTGTTCGGTTACACCGCCTACATTGGCCAGGGTGCCCAACTACATTGTTCAGTTACACCGCCTACATTGGCCAGGTTGCCCTATTTCATTGGCCAGTTACACCGCCAACATTGGCCAAGTTGTCCTACTACATTGGCCTTGTACACCGCCAACATTGGCAGGGATGTCCTTCTCCATTGGCTAGTTACACCGCCAACATTGGCCAAGTTGTCCTACTACATTGGCCTTGTACACCACCAACATTGGCAGGGATGTCCTACTTCATTGGCCTGGTAGATTGCCAACATTGGCCAGGTTGTCATACTACATTGGCCTGGTACACCGCCAACATTGGCCAGGTTGTCCTACTACATTGCCATGCTACACTGCCAACTTTGGGAGTGTCAATGTGACACTTTAGTATGACCGTGTCATACGTGTTAATGTGACAGTTGTCTATGTCTGTGTTGGTGGTGTTGATGTAACAGATTTCTATGTCTGTGTTAGATGTGGTGATGTGACGGTTTATTATGTTTGTTTCAGGTGCATTGATGTTACGAATGACAACGTCTGTGTCAGGCGCGTTGCTGTTACGGATAACTACATCAGCGTCTGTCGTGTTGATGTGACGGATCAATACGTCTGTGTTGGGCATGTTGATGTGACAAATTAATTCATCTGTGTTTGGTGTATTGATGTGACAGATTACTACATCTGTGTTGGGTGTGTTGATGTGATGGATTACTACGCCTGTGTCAGGTGCGTTGATGTGACTATTACTACATCTGTGTCAGGTGTGTTGATGTGACGGATTACTACCTATGTGTCAGGTGAGTTGATGTGACTATTACTACATCTGTGGCAGGTGTCTTGATGTGACAAATTTCTATGATGGTTAATTACGCCTGTGTCAGGCGTGTGGATGTGACATCTGTGTCAGGCGTCTAGATTTGACAGTTTACTGTACAATATATGTGAAAAGTTTATTTTAGAACATGTCTATGGTATGCGAGCGTCTGTCAAGAGCGTTGATTGATTTTGCCCATTTTAAAATGAAATTGAATGAAAAATGCTTTGTTATAAATAAACGACTTGTTGTAATGTGTTTGAAATGAAATTCAACACTAGAGGTACCTTAATATACTAATATTAGAAAGTTTCCTAAAAACTGCTGTTGAGATTGAGAAAATGTTTGTTAATTATTCTTTTTAACGCTGTGTCTGTTGCATATGACCAAATGTTTGTGATGGTTCCCATTTTGTCAAACATTTCGAAATATTTCTGGTATAGAGACATACGAGTGTGCACTTGTGAAAAAAAACCGGTACGAAACGGGCGATTTTGACAAAAATATGTATACTTTCTATATGAATTTTATTTTTAGGTTACCTGAGCACCAAGTGCTCATGGTGAGCTATTGTTGTCAATAGGTTGTCCGTCGTCCATCGTCGTCCATCGTCGTCCGTCGTGCGTCATGTGTCGTGCGCCGTCCGTCGTGCGTCAACATTTGATGTTTACACTCTATAGACCACATTTGTGATACGATTTTTATGAAACTTTGTCAGAATGTTTGTTTTGACAATATCTAGGACAAGTTCGAATATGGGTTATATCGGGTCAAAAACTAGGTCACCAGGTCAAATCTTAGGAAATTCTTGTTTACACTCTAGAGGCCACATTTGCAACCCAATGTTGATGAATCTTTGTCAGAATGTTTGTTTTGACAATATCTAGGCCAAGTTCAAATATGGGTTATATCGGGTCAAAAACTAGGTCATCAGGTCAAATCTTAGGAAATTATTGTTTACACTCTAGAGGCCACATTTGCAACCCAATGTTGATGAATCTTTGTCAGAATGTTTGTTTTGACAATATCTTGGCCAAGTTTTAATATGGGTCATGTCAGGCAAAAAACTGGGTCACCAGGTCAAATCTTAGAAAATTCTTGTTTACACTCTAGAGGCCAGATTTGCGATACGATTTTGATGAAACTTGATTAGAATGTTAGTCTTAACAATTTCTAGGCCAAGTTTTAATATGGGTTATGTCGGGTCTAAAACTAGATTGTTTTGTACATATACTCCTAGTATTTTCTGACAATTAACATTTTCAATTAGAATGATATCTATTTTGACAGTTAATGGGGTAATATTTCTTAATCTACATGTTGTGCTGATTCCAGCTCTAATTATAAATATGATAAATTTTGGACAAATTTATGTATGGGTTTTATATGTGGTTTTGAACGCCGACATTTCACAACTATGCGTTTTAATGACAAAATATGCGCAAAAACGCAAATCGCACATAGACCACTATCACTGGTTGAAACTATCTGTATTGCACGTGCTGCATTTATGTATGTACATCCATCAGAAGACATTTTCGTTGTTGTGGTCTTTGAACATATTGGGAATCTTTCATCTGAGTCCCCAAATTCGTCAAATCGTCCAATGTTAAAACGGCAAGGGGTCATGCATGTTTGCATAATGTATTACCACATGGAGTCCGTACTGATAAGTCATTACATTCTCATGGGAACAGTATTTTATGTTTGTTCTGAGGATTTCACGGTCAATTTAACATCTTGTTCGGAATGTGTAAGGCTTCTACACAGGTAGAAAAGTCAATAGATCACATGTAAATGCACTTCTGGTAGAGAACTTCTTGTCAAATTCAGCTATGTCGCTCGCTTGATTCATTGAAACAATAAAGGTACCGTTAGGTATAAATGGAATCACACTACAGCGTATGACGTCAACGTCTGTATGTACGCGTATGCATGTCTAACGTATGTCTGGCGTATTCAGCGTACATATGTATGTCGTGCGTATGGTTAGCGTATGAGTAACGTATGTCCTTTACGGTCACAAAAGCTGATAAAGGTTAAACATGTTCAAATAAATAGTGCAAAAACGTAAGTCAGCGTATCTATAACGTACACGACGTGTGCCTAACGTTCTCCTAACTTATATCTGCGTATGCGAGCGTATGCGATATACGTTGATGACTACGCTGTAGTGTGACTGCACTTTAACTGGCGAAATGTGTATATGTTTTTTACCTTATACGTATGAACATTTATGAGATGAATTATGTCTCCCCCATGAAATGGGGAGACATATTGTTTTTAGCTCCGTTGTCTGTCTGTCCGTCCGTCTGTCCGTCCGTCACACTTTCGTGTCCGCTCTATATCTTTTGAACCCCTGGTGGGATTTTCAAATAACTTTGCACAAATGTCAAGTATGATGAGACGATGTGCAGTGCCTAGGTTTGACCAAGGTCGGTTCAAGGTCAAGGTCACAATCTAATATTAAACATTGTATGACTGTATTTCGTGTCCGCTCTATATCTTTTGAACCAATGGTGGGATTTTCAAATAACTTTGCACAAATGTCAAGTATGATGAGACGATGTGCAGTGCCTAGGTTTGATCAAGGTCGGTTCAAGGTCAAGGTCACAATTTAAGATTAAACATTGTATGACTGTAT
>Ga0224511_10001038_pt1 | contig 15715 bp, 8 predicted proteins | sample SF_May12_sed_USG_2_FD_169988 | JGI IMG/M metagenome (GOLD analysis project Ga0224511, IMG submission 169988) | Sediment microbial communities from San Francisco Bay, California, United States - SF_May12_sed_USGS_8_1 | ecosystem: Environmental > Aquatic > Marine > Sediment | place: USA...
TTTGGTTATCTTTTTTTATACAATGGTTTATCCGGGTTGGATAACTTAGCCAAGTTGGATAATTTTAACCACTGGATATCTCTTATCCACTGGATAAAATAACCAGTGTTTATACAATCCGCCACAGGTCATAGTAGAAACTGTTTGCTTAAAATAAAAACCGCACACGATTTTCCAGTCATTGTTACAATTTCACAAAATCATTTTAAACTACTAAGTATAAGAGAAATAACTCGCACACAGCTTTCTTAAAATTGAACAGCGATGTACCACCCCGTTACCCTAATTACACATTTAAGAATGTGCCCTACGCTAAAATAGTTCCTATCATTTAGTCTCCTCCACTACAATGTATTACGCACTAAATTAAGAAATATATAAGCATTGTAGTGTTTAAATAAACGTTTTATACGAATAATCAGCAATAAAATCGTTTTGACGATCTATATTGGAATTTTATTGGGGGACACACGGGCTCCGTGGCGGAGATGTGTATTTAACGGAACGAAGATTACACATTGTGTGCTCACTTTGATTTAAAAACCTCTGGTTTACCTGTCGCCAGCCTACTACATTAATCATGACACTGTCAGAATAGTACTCACTGTCACGGTCTGAGTTGTTGTATAACAATACGTTTTAGGTTAACAAAACGTTCTTCTTACATTTTTTATTACACATTTAACAGTTTTAACCTTTTTCAGCAGCTACAATGTACCAATACTGTAACATAATGACTTTAATCTAAATTTGGTAAGCGCGTTATCGACAAACTACTTATCTGTGTCCAAACTCTATTCGTAGAGCATAACCCGGTTCGACCTGCTTTTGTTAATTTTTATTATTTCATAGTTGATTACATGTACATGTAAGCATTATCTTTAAAAGAATGTAGTGCACTAGCGTTACATGTAGGTATATTTGTTTAATCAATCAAAACAGCAAGCCTCAATGTCACGAAATTGAGACAATAATGCTTGCGGCGTGTCTGACATTGCATTGGTTTTATCGTGCATTTTCACATGTGCGTATATTTGTGTCATATAATTGCTCATTTATAGAGTATCTGCATTGGTAAATGTAAAAATACGCACTCATACTATGTGTAGGTGTGCAGGTTTAAAATGTTTGTTATAGAAGATACTCCTCCATTTGTCCAAGGGTCACTATTCCAAAGCATTGGTAACTGTCCAAATGATGGTGTAGTCACGTCTTATAAAAGAAAAATGTGCGACATAGCGAGAGAGTATGCGAAATAGTGGCAACGGATGAGAATTGACCGTTCCGCAACTGTCAATCATTATCATTTATAACAGTACATCGTCAATTTTAATCCAATAGATTAGGATTAAATTGTCAGGTGACAGTCTGACCTAGAAAACACAAAAGAAAGACCCCTTCACAAGCCTTCACAAGATCAAAGCAAATCCACCGCATCGAAATCGGAGTCATACATTATTTATCAACATCAGTTAATTTGTGCATTTAACAAGTTAGTATACTTATGACTATATTTAAATCAAACATATTGTTGATAATGCATATATAGAGACATCGCAGAATTATAATCTAAAACAAAATAAAAAGCACTGAATACCCTAAATAGTTTATTTGATTATCAGACAGTGAGTGGGACACAAACACAGCGCGTATGTGGAATAAACCATTTGCTAGAAATCCAGATACGACCAAGTTTTTAACATGCTCAAAACAAACGCCGCGGCCTGGCGTTTGCACATCGTGTTAGACAGCGCGCTGTGAGGACGTTGTTGCAACATTGTGGGGTCTTCTTGGGCGCATTGTGGGACACTTTGCATAGCCTTTGTTTTTAACACATTGCTAAGCCCCACTAAATTATTTTAGCGTGTGCACAACAACCACCTGTCTTAATTACTCAATGTTCCATTACCTTAAAAACAATATAACACCAACAATACTTGTAAATATATATATTTATTGTTATATCGTTTTATTTGTATTCCTTGAATAATACAACTCAAAAGAAGACATATGAAATGAAAGATTATTTGCCAAGTTAGCGGAAAATATAAAGTAACTATTCCAGATCTCTACTAGAACCGCTTTAGGCATCGACAACAGACGATTACTCTTGAATATGCATGTTAGGGGAGCGACCGGAAGTTCCAACCCGAAATATTCCCAACCCTGTTGCACTAATACATTTGTTGTTATGGCGTTGTCGCCCAAACACCTTTAAGACACTCCAATCCTACTAGCGCTACCGGGCTCTAAAAACATAGCAGCCAAGAACCCCCGCCAGTTCAAAATATAAGTATATAAGTATTATTGCGTTATTATCTTGGCCACCCGCCAGGCTTACATATGCTTAACCTCATTCACGCCGTGCAAATAATCATTTGCTTGACCACGCACTTGGCTTTTTGCTTTTGCTTTTGACTTCCCGGTGCAATACCAATGACTATTGATTAATAATGATAACTACCTAAACGAAGATTTATTTTGGAACGCCATTGACACGCCGTGCCATCGAGCTCTTCAAGATCACCTTTAACCCAAAATAGGTTTTTGAAAGCATTGGCTGTCGACTATCAACAGATGACTACTATATAAAAGCAACGAGACTGTGCTTTAGAAGAGGTTACTCCCGGACAATTAGCTAAATTAAATATAAATTGTTGTATTTCCGGCCACCCCTCAAAGCATTAAATCCATTTCCTCCGCTAACAGGACAGACTAAATAATTAACAACTAAAAATGTAAACGAGTATATGTAAAAGAAACAAGTTGCACAAGAGTGCATTCATACAATAATAAGTGCATTTCAAGTAGTAGAGTACACCATTTTGTAACTTCCTTAAAAAACTGGCGTAATTTTACATTTTTATTTTTAGACACACGTTTTTGAACACTATCAACCTTTGTTTTGCAGATCCTGGCACAAGTCAGACATGTCTTGGCAATTTAACTTCGACTGCTTAAGCCAACACAATTTTGACCTATAAAATTCACGCATTGTCGCATCTGTTTTACACAACCAGTGACGTCATAGCGGTCATTAAATCTATATATAAGCCAGCTAATGAGCTATTGTCGTCTGCTCGTATGTATACAAGATGTTTAAAGTTTAAATCAGCGCATATGTATAACAGAAGGGCTAAACACGCCATAACTTTACCAAAATAAAATAAACTAATTGTTAAAATTAATTTGTATTAATATTTAAATAATAAAATGTTGAACAAAAATTAACCTCAACTAAAACACATCATTATAAAAGCTATTCGATGTACACTACCTATATACAAGTATGTTTATTATTAAACATGTTGCAAGTTCTGCGTGACTTTAATGTTTTTTACAACTGTTAAATAATATGACGAATCGCTTAGAAAAGTCTAAATAGATCACTATGTTCGCGTAATATTGTTGCTCAAAATATGAAAAATGTAAAAAAATAATCTTAAACGCTATGATCGCCGTGAGAAAGTTGTATGTGCGCGCCGTGAGCGCACCGTGCGCACACTGTAAACACGCTGCAACTTCTTGAGTACCGAAGAAGCGTCATGGACGCTATACAGACGATGTGGGAACGTCGTGTGGACGCTGTATGGATCTGTGAGAACGTTGTGTACAAGCTATTATTGGCAAATTTGATATGTGTAGGCATTTTTCGCAGCGACCCCACAGCGCGCTGACAGGCTTTCAGAACGCTGTACAAACGCTATGGCATCGCCGTCTGGTGTGACAGGGGCTTTAGTACTAGGGCTGTAACGGGTACCCGAATGATCCGAAAATACCGGATCCAAATTGGATTCGCGGGTCCAAATCCGCCCTGCCAAATTTTCGGATCCTGATATTATAATAGTTGTCTGTAACCACGACCAGTTTTTACATGTTAAAATTTATTTATAGATGGATTTATTTGTGAAAATCAATACACTTGAGCCTTTTTTACAGATTTCTTTGGTAATCATGTATAAATGAAGTATAACATTCGTTTTTATTACATACGTACATAAGTTTTCCTATATAATTCAATTGACCGCAACTGATCAATATTTTTCGATATCGGGTGTGTAAAGATTCACGTGAAATGATATCGGGTGTGTAAACAAAAGAGAACTACTTTCGTTTTGTTATTGTTTACAATGATGACGTTACGCACCTAAAATTCAATAATTCCCGCATTTTTATGACGTCATAATGTTTTCATAAAATTGAATTTTAATTTGTCATCGAGTTTGACGTTGTTTTACACAATCAATTTATATATGCCCTCGTAAATGTTACTGGAATCATTTTACGTTGAGCATTTATTACCAAAACCTCTATTAAAACATAAATAATACAAATGAAAATATGCAGGTGCTCTAAAATTTATGAATGGAATTCCTTTGAATACACATTCATATTACGTGACAGCCTTAGAAACGGAAGTGGCAACAATTGTTTAACTTTCGTTTTGAATTTTGAATTTCAATTTTTGTTTGTTTAATACAGATGTTATTTTTGAGATTTTGTTTATGAAAGTTATACAAAAACTGTCATAAAGCTTTTGTGATAGTAAGGCGTATGTAATAAAAAGGTTATTGGTTGGATATGGAAATATATGTACGAGTTCTGGTGCGGAGTAATATTGCGCGACGTCAGGAAATATAACAATTAACTTATTGTATTAGATTAGTAATTTTACGCGCCTCTGAATTAAAAATACAAGGACAGTTGACATGCATATTAATTCGGACATACTATCCGGATTTTATAAATAATAGTTTATTTTGTTCATGCACTTTTAAACATGAATGAGATAATATGCACACATCATTTTAATAATTCATGGAATATTATCATTCTGTTTTTAAGGTAAGTACCATATATAACATATAACATGAAATATTCTGACATATTTCACCTGTTTTATGGTTGAATTTCACATTCATTATTGTGCATGGATCTTGTTACCCTAAAGTTAGGATTTTAAATAAAATATTCAATACACATACATTGTATAAAGTCGGTAGAAGGCCAGGGTCTTAGTCTTATGATAGTACATGACTTACAAGTATATTTGGCTAATTTGGCTTTGACATGTCAAATTCCAAATGTCTTCAGAACATTTACATACTTGACCTTTAAAATGCTATAAAAGGAAATCTTTAAACTTCAGATCATTGCACATAAAATTATAAGTTGATATCATTGGTATCTGTTACTATGGAATGTAAATGCTTAATAATGACTGGTATATTGACTTTAAAATAAAAAAGCTCAGTGTAGGCTGTAGAATCATATTGTGACAGGTTTATTGACAGGATATACTTTTTATGTGTACTCAAAACATCATTATTTATTCAAATAAAATATATTTAATTCAAATACCAACCAAAATGTAGTTAACAGTACAGTTATTAACACAAAAGTACCAAATATCATTATTTTAACATGTTTTATTATGTTTTATATAACAAAAATGAATTATAGGATCCGGATCCGAAATTCTGCAAGAAACCTCATTTGGATTCGGATCCGGATCCGAAATTTTTTTTGTATTCGTTACAGCCCTATTTAGTACACTTCTGCTCACTCAACAACGATATTACAATTATTGTGGCATATCCTCGTTTAACCGATTATTCAGATAAGAACATCATGGAAAGCAAAGACACGTTTTGTGGATCAGTGGATAAAACTTGAGTCACTTAAAGTAGTTTGCCTTAAAGTTATCCTTATATTTCTACCGATTCATAGTTTTTTTGCAAACATATAAAGCCACACTTCCGGAAGATGGCAGCCTTGGTTTAATTAAGGTATTACAACCCTAAAAACCAAATATTATGCCATTACATGCTTTCAGCATTAAGATATAAAACTGCACAATTCAAGCGACAATTGACATTAAGACAGTGTACCAGCTGTGACACAAAATGAATGCCGTCCTTTAGTTCTTTGGTTTTAACAAGTTATATCTCTTGAAAACTAGAAAAATGTTAGTACGTGTATCTTCGTTTTTATAGCACAGTTCCTAGTAAAATATGAACGATTGAACCAAACTAATATTTATGAGTTGCCCATCAGAAGATGTTTAAAAAATTATATTCAAGCTTTAAATTTAAGCAGAGGTTGAATATATTCGAGAGGCATTTATGAATAGTTTACTCGGTATGACCTCCCCTAAATTTAACATATTTTAATAACAACAATAAAACTGTTTATTATTTGACTGTCTTCAAATATTTGAAATAATATGTCAATATAAATACCCATTATTATGATGATTTTTAACCATACAAGTCCTAAGACCTTAAGCTGTTCATAAATGGTAATGAACGATACCACACCACTGGCGCCGCCAAGCGCATAGACGAAATACTATTTTTAAACCAAAACAACATATTACCCATGTTTGTTAAAATTAGCTGTAAAGTGTTAAACACACAAGGCTGCCTAAATAAGCTTCGTGTAAGGTTTTTTTACATTATACCATTCGATAATGTTTGTATAAGTATGTCAAGGTAGAGTGCATTCATGTCAATAATCATATTGCGATTGATAACTAGTTAAAATTGTAAAACAAACATAATGACAACGTTGAACTTGAACTGCAAGGCTACAGTTATGTTTTTTTCAAATATCACCTTATCAAACGGATGCATGATATATGCATGTTGAAACCATGATTTAATCTGACGCATACATTGTTAGTGATAGAAGAATTCAGACGGACATAAAGCTCGACATCGGTTTAACGTTCAAATTCAGTTAAAGTTCCAATTTTCACAAAATAATGTCACTATCTTTTAGTTTCCTTCAGTTTGAATACAGTAGCCATTTTATGCTTTTTGCACATTTGCCAGATGTTACGTTTAATAAATGGGAGTAGAACATTAATATATTTTAAAGTAAGTTATTTCAAAGTGCACATAATATATCCTACTTTGACATGTCTGTGTGCCGCCATCAATAGCATGTTTTCCTATTTAGTTGCCATTAAACAAATGATCAAAATGTTCGAAATGCAGCATTAACATTTTTCCGAAAAAGTAACAAATTTGCATGATTGACCATTACATTTTCGTAACATTTTCTAACCATGCATAAATAAAGCTGTCGCCGAACCATGCGTCAGATGTATGAACAAACTTTCAGTGGACGTAAGTGTGATACATTAAAACCATATGCCGTCGCCAAAAACTCCTAAATATTGCCAAAGGCAAAACAAAATAGTGTAAAGATGAACATATTACATCAGGCTTATGTATTTTTGTACATTTTCAAAAGTACGTAACTATTTGGGCGTCGGACAGTAAAAATGCATCAAATACGTTAACGAATGAATGTTGTCTATATGATACAAAATCCAATTGAATAGTTCTTAGTTAAGTTAAACATTGACAATTACTTACTCGCTAATTGTTTATTAACAATTTATGAAGGTATAGTTTAACATAAACTGCACTTGACTTCTTGTTGTTTTTTACATCAGATTCTTTTTCATCAAATACGTTAACAGCAAATACAATTTCACCAGTTTCGAAATCAACGATATTTTAATACTTGCACATTTTATACAGCAGGATTTGACGTCTCGTATGCACGTACGTTATATAATAATTGTTAAATGTACTAGAAATCTATCAATTGTGCCATAGACATTTCTAAAGACCACACTCACCAGGTTACAGAGTCGATTTGTTCAATTCGCTGAGCCTGTTAAAAAGTATGAATTTACGTATTTATATAAAGCTTCGGTAACAATGTTTCTCATTGGTCAAAGTTCAATGTAACCCTGGGTAAAAAGCGGGCCTAGACAGCTATGCCGAAAATGTTAACGTATTTGACGAATTGTTAACGTATTTGTTGACTTTGATCTTTTGTAATAACTGTCCAACGGTTTATTGTTTGTGCTTGAAATATATACATTTGTTTGAAGTATTGAACACGATTTTACACAATAATTCTGGTTACATTCCGTTCACTGTGCTATGCAAGTTAACGTATATAAACACTATCTGATGTTGAAGTAATTAACAAAAAATGTCATCATATATTATTACCATGTGTCTTAAAATGAAACGTACATATTACCTATGTTTGTAGAGATATAATCTAAGAATTGATTATGTTAACTACGTTTTTATAATGTTAAATAGCGTAAACATTTTTACTTATTAAAATTATAATTCACCATTAAATCACCCACATTATTCCCTTTTGAAATCGTCAACATGCGCTAATCCCTATATAAGTTTTATTATGCATAACTGTATATCAAAATACGCATTTATCATGTTGCAAATAATAATAACTCTTACGTGTAAGTTTTTACTTTTGTTAACGTATCTGATGAGAGAATGATACCTACCCATTTAAACGTTCCTGTTCTGCATTGTTTCACTGTTTAGAAACGGGCCACCGTTTTTTTTTAATTTAGCACATGTGTTGAAGTTACAATAAACACAAACACATGTTTAAAAACTTTACTTTCTATGTTTTCTTTCTTTTAAGTCGAAGTTGGAACTTTAACTGAATTTGAACGTTAAACAATATTTTTTTCTGGTGCAACTTTTTAAAGGCATTTGTAAACATGCACGATAACGCAGTTCACTTGAAACATTGGTACGTGATGGACGGACTATCGCCCTCGTACAAAGGTACAGACATTGTGAAGAATAGTGGAACATATGGAAAATCCGATTCTGTAAATACTAATCTTGGATACCAGTCCGACAATTTACCAGAAAATGACGTTAGTGTGGCGGCATTGTCAGATATTCAAAACAAACAAAGCGAGCCAAAGAAAAAGGTAAGCAAATATTGAATATAAATGCATTTTCGTGTTATGTGGAGAGCTTGATTTATGTGGCCACAAGACTGCGTATGTTATTATATTAACACGTTGCGATACAAAAGCACAAAAACATGTTAATGAGGAGCTAGAGGTAAACGTAGAATTTTCCTTCAGCGGTAAACGCTATGTCTGACATAGCAATTTAGTTTTTGCCTTTTTTAATTCGAGCACAGTATTTTAAGTACGCGTTGCGTCAAATTGGTACTGAATGTTTTTAATATGCCTCAGATCTGTAAAACATGGATACGAAATAAACATACATGTATAAACGATATACAAATTGAAGAAAAAATACTTGGAGAATGTAACATCAGGGATTTAACCCTTGCCGAACTCGTGCGGTTCGATCATTATTGAAAACGCAACTAGTCGGACTTATTTAAAGATGCTCAGCATCAGACTGGGTTTCGGTAGTATATAAACGATTCTGTAGAAAAGTGAGGGCGGTCGCTGTCACGTCGGTTGAACTTGTCAAACTAGTTTGACTTGTTACAAGCGAAAACAACAACAATGGGCTCAGCTTCAAAGTTTAAGCGTAAATTAGCAGTAAATGCAAAAAAGTATAGGCAGTTTTCTTTCTTTTAAATAACGCGATTTAAAACAAATACGCCATTTGAAAAACACATGGAAATTATTGTGTTGCTTTGAAACTGGAAGAGCGGTAGAGCGTGTGTGATCAGCGCGTGTTCGTGATAAATGTCTGAGCAATATAGAGCAATCCATGATATTTTGCAGCGCAAATGGTAGAAATAAAAAAAAAACAGTTAAATTATTGGTTCAACCAACTATGTATAAATAAAACTCTGTTGTCTTGCTAAAGCCCCTGTCACACCAAGCGGCGATGCCACAGCGTTTATACAGCGTTCGTAAAATCTGTCAGCGCGCCGTGATGTCGCTGCAAAATATGCCTAAAATACAAAGCCCCCTGTCACACCAAACGGCGATGTCACATCGAATGTATAGCGTTCTAGACACATGTCATCGCGCTGTGGAGTCGCCTCGAAATACGCCTAAAGTATCAAATTTGCCAGTTATAGCCTGTACACACCGTCCTTACAGCGTCCCCACACGACATTCCCACAACGTCTTTATAGCGTCCATGACGCTTCTACGGCTTCTACAAGTAGTTACTGCAGCGTGTTCACATCGCGCTCACGGTGAGCACACGGCGCTCACAAAGCGCGCATACAGCGTTGTCACGATCATAGCGATTAAGATTTTTTTACCTAAGTATCATATTTTGAACAAACCCTTTTTGCGAACAAAGTCATCTATTTTGACATTTCGAAGCGATTTTTCATAGTATTTAACAGTTGTTTAAATGTTAAAAGTCACAAAGGACCTGCAACATATTTAGCAACACACAAATACTTAATAGTGTACATTGAATAGTTTTTATGGTGATGTGTATTAATTGAGGTTTATTTTTGTTAATCAACTAATGTTACAAATAAAAGACAAACTATGGTCAAGTTCTAAGTGTTGTTAGTTTATTGAAACAAAAATGACGGTTCCATTTACATTTATTATAATAAATACATTGTATTATGTTTTGTATTATTATTAAAATGCGTTTCAAACGCCTTCTCCAAATACAAGATTTACATGGCGCGTCTAGAACGCGCTGTGCAAACGCTTAGTCGCGGCGTTTATTTTAAGCATGCTCAAAATAAACACCACCGCATGGCGTTCAGCGCGCACCTTGGCGATCTGCATTTTTTTGAAAGCTGTGGGAACGCTGTAAGGCCGCCATTCTGGTGTGACAGGGGTATAATATTTGCCAGTTACAGCGTGCAAACAGCGTCTACACAGCGGCCTTACAGCGTCCATGACGCTCTTACAACGCGCAATAATTTGCTGCAGCGTGCTCACGGCGCGCATACGGCGCGCGTAAAGCGTTCTCGCGGCGCTCATAGCGTTGACAGTTTTTTTTACTTATTTTTTATATTTTGAGCAGCACATTTATTTTGCGAATATAATTACCTATTTGGACTGTTCGAATCAATTCGTAATAGTACTTTACAGTTGTACAGAGTCACGAAGGAAATGCAACATGTTTAGTAAATCATATACATGTATACTAAGTAAGGTACATCGAATAGCATTAATAACTAGGTGTTTAAGTTGAGGTTTATTTTTGCTTTACAACTTACTATTTGATTAAATGACAACCTATGGTCAATATATTTATTTTGGTCATGGCAAAAACAACATGACATAAAATTTGACAATAGCCTATATGAATACAATAGGAACAAATAACTAATTAAAAAAGTAATATATTCAAACCATGTCATTATTACCAGCACATGGTTCAGCGCAATGTGGACCCTTGTTGGTAGTATGACACAGAGAGGCAAAACTAAGTTGTTTAAAACAGTTATAATTACAGTAATCTTAAGGTATTATATCACAGACAACTAAAACAATTTATAAACTGTTGCATGTCACATAGCACAGTTTATCACAAGTATTACCGGTAGTTCACATTGTTGAAGTAAAGTAAGTTATGACATATGATGGTCAGATATAAAATCAATAGATCAAAAGATAAATCAGATAAAAAATATACTAAGAAAGATATTTTACAAATGATTTGCCAAAACCTGACATGGAAAATTAAATTTAAAAAAAAACACATTCATTATTTTTCAAGAGAAATAAAACTTTGATTTGTAGATATAAAAACAAACTCATTATATAGACACAATTGAAAAAAACTCTCTGGGAAGTAAAAAGTGTTTTACATCATCTTTAAAAGGTTTATATTCTTTTAAATTTGATATATCTGCTGGAATATTATTCCACAGTTTGGAGCCAATGCAACAAATATATTTAGTGCTTGAACGTTTTGATCTTGGAATACAATAGCCACCCTTTGTAGTTTATCTTGTACTGTAAGAGTGCACAGAACTTTGGGATAAAAAGTGTTGTTTCATGTACTCTAGTGCAATGCCTTTGTTAATTTGGTGGACATGACACAGCATGATTTGTTCAACTTTATTCTGCACAGGTAACTAATTTAGCTTAAAGAAATGTTCAGGGCCAATGTGCGCCCGAGAATCAAGATTAAATATAACCCTTATTTGTTTATTTAAGGTGGTTTGTAACCTGTTTTTCAGATTTTGCGATTTACCATTGTACCATGCCGAGCAAGCGTATTCAAAGTGGCACTAAACTAAAGCTGTAATCTGTAAGCGTTGTCAGTTAAATTAAACTTAAATGAAGAGTTTATTTGCATTCATAAAAATGAATATGTTAAAATACATTTTTAATACTTTTACTTCAGAATTTACAAAGCATCTTCACAGCGCGCACGCGGCGCGCCCACAACGCGCCAAAGGCGCTCTAGAAGACCCCACAACCTTGCCACAGCGCCCCAAGCCGGCGTTGTGTTTGAGCATGTTCAAAATAATTGCCGCCGCATGGCGTTCTTTGCGATGGCACAGCGCACACACAGCGCGTACACAGCGTTGCTGGCAACTGCACATCGAGCACCTTGGCGATCTGCCATTTTTAGGACGATGTGGGAACGCTGCAAAGACGCCACTCTGGAGTGACAGGGGTTTAAAGCAGCAATCAATATTAACCTTCTGATAAAATCACATACTTGTGTTGACATACACATTTGTTACGTAATATGCCCGTTTTATTGAGGTTTTTAAATGACATTTGTTTGCATAATAAACACTTAGTAAACTTAGTAATAAACACTGTACTAAAGATAAATATGCCGAGGTGTTGAACGCATATATGATAAATTGTATCGTTATACCTTGGAAAAGAGGCCTACTATATGTTTAAGTTGAAGAAATACTTAAGAGATCAGGTAATACAAATGATGTAAACCTTCATAATTATATAATTGCATTAAGAAATTCAGTTCAATTTATCTATTTTGTTTTTATACACATATTTGCCAGATGATAAAGGCAGATTGGTTTATACAATGTGTCGTGTTTGTAGTTTTGCTGTTCAAATTAATCGTTCTGAATATCAAAACTTGTCAATATTGGTCTTTTTGCAATGTTTGTTTGTATTCCAGTTAAATAAAAAACAATTTTCGTGTATATCAATTTAAAATAAAACAAACCTGATCTAGCTATCTGCTGACGAAGAAGAACAATATGAAGAAAGCAGCGATGATGATGACGAAGAGGAAATGGGAAGGTGCGCTTCCGTCGCAGTGAATATACAGAAGGGCATACATGGCCTTTTAGACAGACATGGCAATCGTAAGAAATTCCCCTTTTGTCAAATAGGTATTTTGAAATTAACATTTACACATTATCAAAGTTTCTGTCATGAATGTTGAAATCTTAATCAACTTTAAATCATTAAATAATTAATATTATCCGCAAAAACAAAGTGAATTAATACTATTTCTTCTTTTCAGGCATTAAAACACTGATTGCATTAGTACTGACTGGGCTTTACTTGGCCTACTTTATTTACGCAATGGTGAACTTTTTTGACGCGGAAGACGAAGGTATGATTCGCCTGTTGTGGGTTACGTTATTTGCATTCGCGCTGGGGTCTGGCATCTTCTTGTGGGATAACGTGATCCAGGAGAGATGGAAACGGGGTGGCTTCCGTTGCAATGCAGAGAGCGCTGCCTCAAAGAAAGTCTCCAACATGTAAGTGCAAGATACGTTGCCATTTGCGACATATGTTAAAGGTTACTTAAATAAGACATATTCATTTTTTTGCAACATTCAAACGATTAATATTTGAAGCTTGCGTGCAGATTTATAACATAATTATAGCCTGTCTGACCCTCAGACTACATGACTTTATATCATGATTTATACACATTTAGAATTGCAAAGATAAACACTAGAGCATGGAATATCATTTCCTAACAATAATTAACACTGTCTTCACGACCAGACATCATAATGACAAACGATGGTCCTCATATTTACAATATCTCTAATCTCTTATTTTCAATGTTGTGGTTATTTTATACAACTGCAGTTAAACGTGTAGGTAGTTTTTAATTTCTGTGTTGTTATTGGCATCAACTTAATAATGTATGTTGCAGTGTGTACTAGCTGTTGTTTATTGGCAAAAATGTTACAAATATTATTGTTCACAAATTATTGTTTCAGTGTATACTGGCTCTTGGTCATCGGCACATCAATATTTAGTGTGGCATTTGTTATTATTGACATAGGACTGAAGAAACCGGAATACTTGCGATCTGCTGGGGGCCTTGCTTCCTTTGTGTTGTTGTTTTATGTATTCTCTTACAACCGTTCAAAGGTAAATCATTATATTTTCCTATGTCATTGTAAGGACACCTTCGTACTTCATTATCGATATATTGCCAATTCGTTTTTGATCGTGTCATTCTTGAGAAATGTGATGGAGCAGTGCTGATGTGAGACAAAATCATAATACTAACACATAAATTATTATCAAAAGCAATTATGTACAAACACTTCAAGATTTAAAATTACATGTGAACATGTTAACAATACTTCTTTTTGTATTTAATCTTTTTTATTAAAAGGTTAAGTTTCGACCAATTTTCTGGGGCTTAGCCCTGCAGTTTTACTTTGCCCTTATAATCCTGCGAACCCGTTGGGGTTACGACGCTTTCCAATGGCTCGGTGAACGAATTAGAGAATTCCTTGATCATACTGACGCTGGTGTGAAGTTCGTATTTGGTGATGCTTACGTGAACCACTTCTTTGCTTTGAAGGTTAATGCTTATTTTTATTGTATTTTTAAATTTAGTTTGCAATTAATATTGGAACGTTCTAAACATTTAATACATTTTGACGCTTACTACTAGGTTTGTATCGGCTGTTATTGCCTGGACCTTATGAAACCTTTCAATTGTTGAAACGGGTTTTTTTTTCGAATGTTATCTCTCAATACCACTATTAGTGGTTTATTGCAATTATATTAAAATCAAGCCTCTTTCTCTTAGTGATGTTTGCGTTCGGCATTCTTCTGATTTATGTTTAATGGTTTTCATGAATGTAATGCATAGTGCCTATTACATCCCGTGTCGTGTACTCTAAATATTGCAGGTTTTAATGGTAGTGACATTCTTCGGCTCGTGTGTGTCCATGCTGTACTACGTTGGAGCGATGCAATTCATTATCCGGCACATCGCCCGATTTCTCGCCTTCTGCTTAGGGACATCCCCTACAGAGAGTCTTAACGCAGCGGGGAATATTTTCCTCAGTCAGGTTTGCAATGCGTGCGAAATTTGAGCAATAGTCAATTTTAAATGTTTTATGTCATTGTTATGATTTAAATTAAAACGTTTTTAGATTCGTAAAATATAAAGTTATATGCAAAAAAACAAGAAGAACACATGTGTGGCTTCGAACTAAATTTAACCACGGCCTTTGAAAAAGAGCACTGATACACTATGCCAAAGCTCCAGTTTTTGTGAATGGATATAAAACGTTTACGATTAAATTGTTTGTATGCAAATCATTTGGGACTACCCAATCAGAAATAATAATAACCTAGTGCATTCTCTACTGAGTGGATTTGAAGATGAATTAACGGCCATATTAAACACGTTAACGACATTTTTAACTAAAATGATATGTCATATAACTGATAGAAGGAAATTCCAGTGCTCTGTTTTAATTGATTTACTTTTTAAGTACTAAAAATGTCTAAACAAATCACCATAGTTTTATTGCGTACCCAGGCCTGTAACCAGAACTCAGCAGCCAGGGGTGGCGATGATTTTTCTTGGGGGTGCTATTCAATACAATAAGTTCAGCTATGGTCAATTAAAATATAAACTGTAAAATTTAATGCTAAAAACGAACGTAAAAAATGAATGAGTTAATGTTTATTTGAACGAGCAGTTACTTAGTAATTATGGGCATACATGATACATACATTTCAACA
>Ga0224511_10001039_pt1 | contig 15711 bp, 9 predicted proteins | sample SF_May12_sed_USG_2_FD_169988 | JGI IMG/M metagenome (GOLD analysis project Ga0224511, IMG submission 169988) | Sediment microbial communities from San Francisco Bay, California, United States - SF_May12_sed_USGS_8_1 | ecosystem: Environmental > Aquatic > Marine > Sediment | place: USA...
GGATTATGCTGTAATAAGACATACTCCCACCCGATTGCCCCAGTTGCTCATGCCACCGCAGTAATTCAATATTCAACTCACAGGCTGCATCTAGACTGGCGATTATCTCATTTCACCTTTTCTTTCACACACGCGTTCCTTTCTAAAAGGTCTAGGCAAGTTTCCTACGCAGTACCCGTTTTAAGTCAGGAGTGCTGCCTCGATCTGAAAGATAAATTGACATGACCCTACCCGAGCCATCCCCACATTTGTCATTTTCACAAATTTATGCATTGAAGCAATAGTATGGTTTAAGAAGTAGTGCTCAAGTTGCTTGTCTTGCCTTGATCAAATGGTAGATTCAATCGTAGTCGGGGTTTACACGCCACTGCAGTCCAACTGTGATTTTGATAGATAATCTGCCTCACTGATTCGGTCAGAAATTTTTGTACACTCGAGCCTTTTTTCCCTAGTCATAGCTCCGGTTCAAATTAGGCTGTAAGAAGACCAAGACTCCCTCCGGATTGCCCCTGTTGCGCATGCCATAACATCACATCTATTTCCAACTCACAGGACGCTGTTTCGTGTGGCGACTTTTCTAATCTGTTTCCCAACTCCGTTCCTTCATGACCAACGGCTGTCCTACTCCGGCTTGTTAGCCTTTTATCTCTAGTCATAGCTCTGGTTCAAATTAAACTGTAAGAATACCAAGACCCCCTCCCGATTGTCCCAGTTCTGCATCTAATGACATCACATTCAATTCCAACTCACAGACTGCTGTTTTGTAGCAACTTTTCCAATCACCGTTTCCTACCACTGTTCCTTCATGACAATGGCAGTCCTACTCCGGCTTAGTGAATAGATATGGCTGCAAGTAATGTAAGAACCCCTCCCGGAGATACACCCACAGAGTCACAACTAACAGCTTCACTAGTACAAAAAAAGGCTAACCTTTCATTTTAACAGTTTGTTTCCCACTCCCTACACAGCCTAGAGTTTGCTCAGGAGCGCTGCCGCCATCTGAAAGATACAATGACATGACCCTATCCAACCACCCCCCCCCGTGCTGCAGTCATCTTCTAACCATCTGTAGATGGCATTAATTCACTTTTCAACTCACGGGCTACATCTAGTCCGGCAGCTCTATTTCACCTTCTCTTTTCTAAACTTGTCCCTTCACAAAAAGTCTAACCTTTCAATTGTTTTTCCTACGTAGTTACTGTTTGGTCAGGAGTGCTGCCTCAATCTGAAAGATAAAATGACAGGACCCTCCCCGAGTCATTTCATGCTACAGTCTTTCTCAAAAGAATTTGTAGATGTTGAAATACTAGTGAAATAGTCTACACATTACTCCAGTATGACCGTGATCTTACGGATAGGAGGATCTGCACCAGGGATTTTTCAACATCAGGGACATCCCCTCTCTAATATTTGCGCGGACACGGACTATACTGTAATAAGACATACTCCCACCCAATTGTTCATGCCGTCGCAGCAATTCAAATTTCAAGTCTCCACACCACGGTTCAGATTGTGGATAACCCACACTCGCTCAATTCGACATAAATCACTCTGCAAGAAAATCAACACTCATTTTCATTCTAAATGCACTAAGTCTAACCTTTAAACTGTTTGTTTAGACAAGTTTACATGCAGCTCCCGCTTTCCTACCCAGTTCCTGTTTTGCTCAGGAGCACTGCCTCAATCTGAAAGGTAAAATGACATAAACCCCACCCAGCCGTCCCCGCTCAGTTGTGCGCTGTGTTGACATCAAACATCTGGGGACTTGTCTTTAACTGTTCGAGTCCAATATTTGACTTCCTGAAGCGATAATCATTGATTGCAGCTTGTCTTAGTGCTATTAGACGAACCAGAGTGCCCACTTGGGATGGACCAGAATTTTTGGAGAACAGTCTGATATGCCTTTAGAGACCTGCAGTGCTTTCACGTGTAAGAAGCGATGCTCAGATGATAACCTATCACCCATCAAGTCGAGGTTATGATGAATAATACCCTTCCTTTATAAGCCTTTGAAGGAGTGATCACAACCAGAGTAGGTCCAGCTTCATGGAGCCAAGATGGCTAGAGTTGGGCTGCTATCAGATATCACAATGGGAGCTTAGCAGAATGAAGTTGTTGAAACTTGAGTCACTGATAAATCTGGTGTAACATTGCAGAGCAGGTAGCTTGTACAGGATAGGAATATGTTGATTTAAAAAGGAACCAAGTATAGAGCGATACCATTTCAAGATGTGATGACTTGAACTCCATGAAAGCAGATGTGCGAGGACAGGCCCAGCCTTCAGCTGCTCTTGGTCAACTGGAAGCATCAAAATCAGACTGGCGTGAGACTGGGAGAACCCAGGCTAACGTAAAATTAAACAAATTACACAATACCTTGTTGTTCCAATGGGCAGTCACTAGACTTTGGTGTGCACTCAGTACATCAGTATCAATCTCGGGAATGGTCACGGGGAGAATCCAGGCGTCAGGCAATGCCTATTTTATGGTCCTCACAGATGTTGGGTGAACTTGTGACAGAAACTCGCTATACATCTCCAGTAACTCAACCATTAGAACCTCAAAACTTCAATATTCCCGTAAGCAGAATTACGGCCCTGCCTATGGAGATGTCACAAAACAGTTCGCCGGGTGTGCTGATCACAGGAAATTGACCTTGTATAACTCAGCACATAGATGCGGTGTTGCGTCGGTAGTTTGAGATAGGACAGGCAATACCTGTAGTCGTGACGAGAACTTGATGAAACTCTCACGATTAACAATATGTAATGACTAAATTTCAGCGTTACTTTTTTGAAGGTGCTTTCTGTTTGACGTGAAGCTTCCCTTTTCACCGGTGGACGCAATCTCAAACGTGACAAATCAAATGATCTGAAAGTAGTTATACTACCCTACCTATGCGGAGAATGAAGAATAACGTAGAGAGTAAAACCTATACCAGAAGAGCGGATGGTTTTCCTGACTTCGTGGAACAGATGTGAAAATAGTGAAATATTGAGCGTAATTATCGCAAAGTTTGAGGATACCATAACCAATAGTCCATCGATTTCAAAAGAATCCTGCATTTCATTTTGCACATCTTTCGGACTTTGTCTGGAACAGCAAACTGCAAACCCAATCCACCCAGCAACACATCTACATAAGCCTACTCGCTAAGTTGGTAAGCAAAACAACTAGAACAGGGCGCTTATTAGCAAATGACTGGTTATTGTAGGTTAGCATATTCAAAACAATTCATTGCAATAGAAGGGGTTGAGATTCATGTGAAGCTAGCACACACTAACCTGGATGCAATGGCACGGAGAAGATATAATGTTAGGTTATGAAAGCAACAGTAGACAGACGCTTCTGCGGGCGATCAGTAGCCAGAGAGTTATGCACAACTAAAGATTCAGAGACGGCCCATTCCGGATTATTTTCTGGGAGAATCACGGTGAAGGTGTTGCTATGTGAAGGTGTCACCCAGCTAGCTCGGGAGTGCAGCTATGTTATTCACAGACCTGCTTAGAAAATTATAGAGCCACTGCTACTTAAGACAGACACAATCACATGCAGGAAATGGGGGCCCAAAGTGATCAGCGAGGAAGCCAACAAAAATTGTGTCAGTAAACAAACCAGTCAATATTGGATTGTACAATGAAATGGGTCAGGAGAACAGCTGTGATGGCCAATGCTTTGAACCAATGGCATCATTATGTCAGAGGGATGCAGAGCATTCCGATCGCACAGACGGGCCAGTTGAGACCCCGGGACCGTACTCAAGTTAAAGGAAACCAGAGTTTAAGACTAAAAATCATCATTACCTCTAGTTAAGCTGGACAAGACATAAATCAGATGGGCTGGGTGACAGGCAGTCAGGTGCTTTATCATCACAGATAAGGATGGCAGTGCGGAGTGCTGACGGCTACTCCAGAGCAGGCGTAGGTAGGCAGAATTGTGGTAAGTAGCTAGTCTTGACAGTAGGAAATAGAGCAAAATCCACAAGTGCAAGTATCCCTCTAGTACCTGGTCTTGGGAAGAGGTTAACAGCAAAATAGGAAAGCACAAACATAGTGAGATTCAATAAAAATCTGTCCAGTAATTAGATTCAAACGGTAAAGCTAGCTAGCTGGTAATCAAGTATAGCCTGACTGACCTTGGAGCAGAAAGCGCAGTGCCACGGCTGTAGCGTGGATATACGACAGCTAAACATGCTGGTTCTGAACTCAAGCAGGTTTGTGCAACGCAGACTCCCTGTATTATTGTGATGTGGGACAGAGCAAGACTATCATCTAACAACCTTCACTATATTGGCTTACAATCAGAAAATGCATTTGGCTGCAAACGTAGCAGCGGCAAGACAACAACTATTAAGTAGTGAGCTAGTACAAACAGTAATTGCATGTACACACCTGATATGGTTAAGCTGGCTTACAAGTTATTTGAAACAACATTCGCAGCGCCCTGTTCACCCGGATATCATGCTGTTCTTCAGCGTATGACTCCATTAGCTACCTTCCCAACTTTTAGACATCCAAGGGATTGAAGGATTATGACAATCTACATTAAGATTCTGTGTTCCGATCGCGCGAGGACCAAGCGTCCAAGGGACCGTACTAACAGCAATTAAATAAGCCCATGAGTAGCACAAACACCACAAGGATAATAATGATTGATAGAGTGCTAGAATTACCAGAGACTCACGTTTTGCTGCAGAAACGGTCGCCTCAGCCTCCGAGACAAGTACAAGGTGCCATACAGTTAAGAGGAAACTGATGAAGCATGTCTAACTACATGTAGTTCAATTCCACACATCTAGTAAATGCTGTGCTCTCATTAGAGGTTGCATGCGGGAGGATTATTGTTGACCACAGAAGGTTCAAAGGTCATCAAGAGACTGAAATCAGAGCGGCTACACACAAAACGGCCAGCAAATAAAAGCATTAGACTATCGAATAGTATGCAAGGTGCCATTTAGGTGAAATTCTAGTGAGATTTTAAGGTTTACCAGCATTTTCGTTTAGTTCATATATGCGGTTGATTAAAAATGGGTAAGGATGATAGCAATACTCACAATTCCCCACCACTGTTACCTAACACAACCAAAGAGCAGCATTCTCTAACTCTGTATAGATATATATATATACATCTGCTTGCGTGGGTGATTCACACTCGCCGCTGACTCAGCATTGTTCTTCAATCCTTGTTCTGGTTTTCCCGCATTGCAATCGCTTATGTGATGCATGTTTCTAGGAACAAATACAAATCCAAAGGTTTGTACTGGACTACCTAGGCTGCTAAAATGTCATAGATCGCGGATATAGGGTAAACTATTCAGAAAACCGACCATCAAACCGACAAGTCATTTAACTTGTGCGTTGTGACTGTACTCTGTAGTGTAGTGTAGAATACAACTGGAACTTGAACTAGTTGAACTACCCAATTCAGATAGATGCTCGCCTCCGGATATTTATAGTCATAGTCACGACCATTCCACGCCACTCTCACTCAGACCACCCAAATCTCAGTTTACCATTTACGCACAGATAGAACCGAACAATCACCATAAAAGCTCCGGAGAAATAAACAGCGACTCGACGTTCAACAAACGGCGGCCATCTTGATTTTTGACAAACGTCAAAAGTTCTACTCACGATACCAACTCAAACTGGGAAGACCTGTCCACCTCACGCTTTTTTCCGTGGTGTGTGAAATCTCCTTGAAACGATCCCATTTGATCAAGTCCTACTTCTCCCAGTGAAGCAACTTTTTTTCAAGAATACAAATCAGCAAGCCACCGCATCCAACCATCAACATCACCACCGCCTACAAAACTACGTGACTTTTCTGACGTATTGTTTACGACAGTCTTGTGTTAATGCGCACAGCCAAGTGGTTGTTGAAAGCATACTATTTGTGCCGTTTTTGATCTATATTAAACTAAATGAGAGATTTCAATTTTTCAAAGTCATGTTGATCCTTGTAATTTGCCGAACAGAATTATTTTTATCGGTAACAAAGGCCATTTTTTACGCGTGGCAATACATGTGAGTTCATAAACGGTTACGTCATGTCCAAAAGCGGCTTCGACTGGCCGAATCCTCTGTTGCGGTAAACGGGCAATTAATGTAGGGTACAACAATTCCAATACCAAATCGAATATACTTTCCGCGATAGGGCGGGGTATTCGAGGCGATCGCACTTTGTAGGCTACTGATATACAGTGAACCTCGGTTGAGTCGACCTCGGATAACTCGAAAACTTGCTTAACTCAAACCATGTTTCATGGTCCCATGTTATTGCTCTACTATGTATAGATAGTGGTTGCGACTTACCGTCTATTCAGTTAGAATCCCTACCCCTTCTACTCACACGTATGTTGTAGACAAAGAGGACACTCGTTGCCGTAGCAGTAGCACAGCTGTGGGAGTTGCTGACTGTGCAGCAATATGCTGCACGGTCTGACAGCCACTAGTACCTGGTACTATGAAATTAATGACTAACGAGACAAGCCTAAAAGATGTCTATATTGCTCCGTTTCATTGAGAGTTGTAATTTGCTTCTAGAAATAACATCGGTATGTGGCTAGCGTAAAAATATTTGGAACCAGTGTCTTGGTCAATGAACATGGCAAACAACGGAACCGAATATTGTGCAGAGGGACCCAAGTGGTTTCAGGATCACTGTAAAACAGCAGTCACTACAGTGTGATAACATGCTAACCAGTTATGATGTAAGAGGTTAGTTAGTTCAATGACATGAAGGAATTATTTATGTCATTGGTTAGTTGGCTGTCTGGTCAGGTAGTTAGTTTACCAGATCTAATAGGCGGTGAAGAAGCTCGCAAGACAGTGCCACATTATAGGCCGCAGCCGCACACCACTATTAATGGTTATTGGAATTATCCATAAGCCATAAGCTGGGCATCAGCAAATCCAGCAAGGGCTGAAAACGGTGTCGCGCGCCGGTCGCTGCCGGTCACTTCGAGTTATAAGAAGTGACAAGCTGCATATTGAAACCCTATTTCTATATTTTTGTTGAACATTTTCTCCATATAGACTTGTGTAACTACAGGTCTAGTGCGCACCTGCAAGAGGATTTTCCAAACATCAGCATGTAAGTCGAAAAATCAACGCAAACACCAACAGCTCTGTGTGAATTTTCTATCTCGAGGCTAATTCTGTTGCGTCGACGGTCTCAAAGGTGTGTCCCACAGGGCTCTAAGTATGCACATTGGGTAGGGCTATATCTAAGCTTCCATTTGAGCTGGGTACTGGGCCCATTTGTTCATGGTAGGCTTCAGAATCTAAAAACAAGTGAAGACACTTTTGGCCATGACATAACCCCTCTAAACAGGCTTGAATATTTTATTATCCTAGCTGCTAGGTATTCATTCAAACGCATCCCATATTTAACTGAGATATCTAAAAATCTTGTCAATACAGGAGTTTCGACCAAGATGATAATACTGATCTCAGTTTACTTCGCTCTCACTCTAATCTTTTATAAAACCCAGTAGGCATTGGTTTTCCTCTTCACATTATCTCATAAGCTGTTTTCACTCAGCGGGTATTTCACTTCCTATATTATCATGCTCCAAGACCTGTTGTTCATGGAGTTATCTCTATGTAATCGCATGCCAGGCTGCAGTTGTGCTGTATTTTGTTGGATCCACGAGCCACGGACCTTATGCAGGCTTTGTTTGTGTTGTGAATCCATGTTCCCCAGCATGCACGGACCTCTGCAGCGTTTACTTTTGATAATGCTGGTGTTGCCGCTGTTTGATAATGCTGAAAACTAGAGATTTGTGTCATAGTAGTTAAAATGTATTCAAACTAAGAGATATGTAGCTGCCAAGCCAGTTGTGCAACTAATTCATTACATATTTCGAGTGCGTTCTTCGATCAACTATAACAAGTTGAGAAAGTTCATAAAACATGCGCATGTATAGCTTTCATGGTACATGTGACTCGCTGTTGTTTTTGTCCTTGCCATTTGCTTTTAACGGGCTTTATACTGGCTTCTTGCATAAAAACAAGTTAAACTGGCCATGGTCACATACAAATAACCCGCTTTGAACTACAGGACAGTTATACATCTTGCTGCGCCAATTTATTGCCTTTACCTTCTAATCTGGACATAAAGGTGCAAGTCCGTATGCAAGAATGGGCATCTTTAAACAAGTGTTTCTCTAAATTCATAAATTAGTAGTAGGCGGTAATTCTGTTGCATCACAAAGGCAAGACGCAATACAAGAAATACTGGCTCCAAGCAATTTCAGATTACACCACCACTCCTTGTTTTACCACTACACCATGGGAACTTGTCTGTATGTACTTTATTCACAATTTGAAACTATGAGCTGACCTAGCAATAAAGGCGTGTGCATGCGTTTATTTGCCAAGTGTATTTTGGTAACTATATAATCTGTTTTAGTTTTTGGCAACATACATGAGTTATGTCTCAATTTCACGAAGGATAACCCTATGCTCTATTCTATCATGATAAGGCAGATACATGTAATTCAAATGTACAAGAACATAATTTACAAACTAAAAAAGGGGGGCGCTATCTCTGCTAAGGAAAGTGGTTTCTAAAAGAGATATCATCGGGGTGATTCCGGTCAACAAAATGATGATGAGTGAGGGGTTGAAGATTACGCTCTAGCCCAGAAGTTCATCATCCATGGTCTTGGTCTGTGCCATGTAGGCATCGAGTTCATTATCCAAGTGATCTCTGTTGGCAACAGGTGCCTTTCCGCGTCTACCACGGCCACCGCGACCCCTGCCTCGGCCACCACCACTAAAGAAAATGGCATAAAATTACTAAAACAGTAAATATAATACAAAGGGGCATCAATTGGGAAGAAACAGAGCAGTTTAGTTAGTGGGATAACTCAAGGGCTAGAGCCCTTGGCTCAAAATCAAAAGATCTTGGGTTCATGTCCTAATCATGGTGACCACCGGCTGTGAGAATGAGCTCCTCACATAATTCCCACCTCTATCCATCCAGTAGGCCTCAGGCCTAGGAGGTCCGGTCAATAGGATGGCCAAGTGTCTGAATAGAAGAAGACGAAGATAACTAAACATGAGTCTGCTGGCCCTGATAAGACGCTCACCGATTTTCGCCACCAAAGTTATTGTTGTTGTTCCGTTGGATACCTCCTCTACCTACTCCTCTACCCCTGAAACCTCTGCCAGCGCCTCGACCTCCTTGGATGTTAGCTCCCCTGATAACGGCTGCACCACGACCGACACGTCCCCGTAAACCGTTGCCTACAATATCAATGAAATGGTTATCTTAAATTATATGAAAGGGTGAAGAACACTACAGTGTCGATAGAGTGAAAAACAATCATTGAAATAAAATGAGATTGCGAGTTGCGTACCCCGCTAAGAAACCGGAATTTCAGCGATTCCACATACTAATATAATTATTCACTCAGTGAGCCGTCCGCTCACTCAGAAAAAACATTGCTCACTTTGCATTGGTATTAATAGTGATTCATTGCGCATTATCGATGCAAATTGTCTGATATATTAGTTCATAACATCAATGATTGCCTACAAGCTGCGGCAGACTTATTTAACCGAACTAGAAATTAGAACCAGAAACATATTGGGTATCATAGGCAAATTTGAAAAAAATGGTTATGAACATACAGTAACTCGGCTGTTGCGGGCCAAAGACTGTAGACTCTTTAATAAAGGGGACAAATGCATAAATGTTTGCTTATGATGTCTAAAATCATAATTCTCATTTACCTCTTCCCCCAGCTGATCCCCGTGTTCCTAGTCGACCTGCAAAACAATGGCATAAACATAAAAAAAGCATCAACGCGTGCTCTCTATTTAGGAGTTGTCATCTCATGATATTATTCATTCATGAGAGGACAACTCCCTATATATTTATATTTCGTGCAATTCAGGTAGTCTATGACCTTCTAGGACTCCATCGTCAGTAATGCAGCATGATATCGTCAATTTTGTAGTCCCAATGGGAAACAGTAGTATTTGTTCATTATGAAGAACATCGAGAGAATTAAAAACCAGTAAGTACAGTAAGTCAATGACAGAGCACGAACCTCTGACCGAGGACACATTGTTGGCCTGGTTGGCACCACCTCTTAGGGTTAAACGAGATCTCACATTATTCTGTCTGTTTGTCTGCACCACTTGCATCGCTCCGCCTCTTGGTGAGCCACGGCCACGACCGCGTGGGGCAAAGGGTGCAGCACCAGTCTACCAAAGTGAAATACATCGAACTAAAAAGGACAGCACACACGACGGCCCATCATGTAGTAACAACAATTGGTGACATCCCTAATCGGGAAAGTAAGGGTAGGCGAATGGAGCCCAACTTGGACCAATGAGCCAATGAGCATTATCAACTTTGAAGGACAGAAACACAATTGGTGCTTTTCCCTGAGATGATACATTACCCCTAATGCTGAAAGTACCGTCGGTCGATTAGCCATCTGCTGAGCTAACCGTCTGTTCTTTGCGGAAGCCACTTGAACGGCAGCTGCTTGCTGCCTCTGTGTCTGTGCATTCTGCTGCGGAACTGTTTTGGGCAGGTTACCGAACCTAAATGGCATGCATCGTGTCATCAAAGAATCGCCATAAGACAAAAACTATAACTCCATCCCTTTTCTATCGCTGGAGAACTATTAGACCGGTTCCACCAACACCAGTAAAAACTTTCAGTCCATGGTTTTCCTTTTCATCAACTGAGTTGAGGGAGGAGAAACCATTGTACATCATGGAACAATATTGCTGCGGAAGTAACTTGTGAACTTGTTAAGTTCACTAGTTCGGCAGTCTACTGTCTCGATCTTTAGATAGTTGACAGTTTGTGCACCGCAGCAAATCAGTTGCTGATTTGGTCTCATGACTGCTGTGAGGTTTGAATCCTCAGGGTTGTGCCACAGTATATGTATGAGGCAGTATATTCTGGTTGAGACAATATATTGTGAACTCTGGTGTGATAACCTGAAATATTGGGTTCACCTCCCAAAGTGATTTATATCAATTGTGCACAGTAAAATAAACTGGCAGTACCCAAGACAATGCCTTGTCCGATGGGATTTCAGTCAAAATTTTGACCAGCTGCTTGAGATGTCATCACGGACATCACTCTCACTTGCGAGTTGACATCCCGCATAGATAGGGCACCAGAGAGGGCTTGTTGAAGCATCAACTGAGATCGCAATCTGTGTTCCAGCCTCTATTGTGCCTTATTCCGCCTTGAAACACACAAGGGGAGGTGGCTCAAGCTTCTCAATGCGACCAGGCCTCAAATTGGAATAATAGAATCCCGAATGAGCGACCGATTGAGTTGACCTTCTTCGGTCATTGGGTTATTGTGTAACCTTTACTGTGAAGCCACTCTGAGCTCATTTCGGTCTCACCTCTCATTAAGGGACATGTGGGAGGTCCCTTTCAACACCAACTTTACTGGCATTGGCATATTAGATGCCATTTTATTAATGCCGACCTGTTGATGAGAATAAAAGTTAAAACATGCCACAGACAGGCAACAGTTTGTGATATGAAACCGATAATCGGATAAAAATGAATTTCATCACAAGTTATCAAAGCTAATGAGTCCGCTATTGTAACTCTTTCCACTGAAACAGCAGTGACTGGCTGCACGAGACACGGACTTACATTAGACTAGTGATTTAGTCATTAGTCAGTGGTGGACTCAATTCAATCCAACTCAATCCAATGACGCGAGCCAGTGACTGTGAGTATGACTGTGAGTATGACTATGACTATGAGTATGACTATCACTATGAGTATGACTCTGACTCTTGGAAGTTGCCATGTTAGTAACTTAGCTCTCACTTAGTTTCATTTTCAATTTCACCGACAGTCAAAGTCGAGTCATTTACCGTGCGAGTGCCTAACGTAACTAAGTGAGTAAATCATGATTTAGTCAGTGACTGACTGAGTGAGTAGATGAGTAGTTAGTTTCAAAATCAAATCTTTCTATTAAACTTTGCAATTGACACTTGTCTTGTTTGACTTTGACTCAAACTGGTTTGACTGTTTCAGTTTGTTATTTTAGTTAGTACTTGTAAGTTTTCTGATATATCAAGTTGGTGGTGTCGGACTCGGAGGCTGACGAAGTGACGAAAATACCCGCTGCCAGTCGAGTCAGTCAGTCAACCAATCAATATCATCCAGTGACGAAGGAGTGGCTCACGCTCGGTGAGCGTAACTGTGACCTACTCATTCTGGTCAACAAGTGACTCGTCGGTCAGTGACTCAGTGACTGACTTAGTCGGACTCAGTCGTCAGTGAGTGACTCGACTGCGAGCGACGCACAGTGACACTGACACACTCACACTGAAAATCAGCGACTGGTCACTGGAGCACTTTTGAGAGAGAGAAGTGAATGTCAGAACTCAGAACGAGAATCTCAAACCTGTGCCTAAACTGAAAGGGTCCGCAGCCTGGTTCCTCCCTTACCTGGTAGGACTGAAAGAGTCTGAAAAACTGAGACCCAAAACTATATTAGTACACTCTAAGAATACTACACTCTACACTCTAAGTCGAACAAAAACCAACAACGCCGATTAATAAGAACTGACAGGGAGGTATAGTCCCAATGAAAAAAGGATCTCGTTTGCTGGAGCGGACTTGACTAGTTGATACTTGGAAAAGGATATGGTCTCCGTGTCCGACTTTCTCAGCACCGCGCCACCTATGACACCGGCGCTTCGGTAGACAACTCCGATACTGGAAACCCGTCAAGGAGTCACAACTCCCACTATGTATTTATTGATATTATAGGTTTTCACAGTGACAGCTTTATGCCACTGGCTTTCGGTGAGAGGAAAACCAAACAGCGGCCCGCAGACCCTAGGCCTCTTCAAAACTGGTTTCGTCTATCTTCAGCAGTCACAGGCTTTCAGTCTTATCGATGCATAATGCAGGGTTGACATGTCAACATACATACACAGCAAATTTTCTGATTTGGCGAGACTCTCAGTGTGACTCGTTGAAATTCATACAATTATTCACAATAATTGAGCTCATTTGTTTCTTCGATGTGTGAAAATGATTGGTGTGATGTGGTTAGACAGTCTTTAATGTAGATCAATTGTGAGCAGAACCCGTAGCATTCGCTGCTAATTCACAATCAACAAGAGTGCAAATGCATAGACTCTTCAATTTTTTCATAACAATATTTATTAATGTAACCGCCCATAAAAGGGGAGAAAAAACTAAAAGTAAACAGGATTCAAGTTCGCAACACTGATTAATTTAGCTTAGGCTTCTAGCACCGTCAGATATTTTGTGCTGTTTGGAATATTTCTAATATCAATTAGTTCCTTGACTAAGAGATTCCTTCTAGAGAGTAGGTGACTTGTTCACATCGGTTTCGTGACAAATCCGTAGTAAACATCATTGCCGAATAATATTGGCGCGGTTAGAACATTCAATAGTAAGCAAAATAAAACGGGGCCGAGAAGATAAGCGAAAATTACCCGCGCTTTGCGCTCAAAGTCATGCTCGTTAAAAATGTCATTGATGTCTGGCAGTCCCATGTGGTTACAGAAGGTATGACAGAGAATTGGACCAATGAGATGACCTGAAAATAGAAGAAAAAAGAATGAGTTACAAAATGATTTAGTATGAATGCGCTGATGACACAATAAAACCATACTTATATCAATATTGGACGCTATCCATTACCCAACTGGTTGGACCACATAAAAGGTTGACCCTTGCTAATAGCCACGTGGGGGAAACGGCTGATGGAGAGTCGACCTGTACCAGTAACAATGTAACTGAGGTGGAGTGCCACTGCTTTTCTCTCAGCATTCACCTTCCCTAGGTCCGAGATAACCCGGGTACCCATTCCCTGCTTGGAGTGAGTTTCTGAAAAATCCCACCCAGAGGCCGTCTCGAACTCTGGGCCAACAGCGCCGGTGGAGAGCACCCCAACCACTCAGTCACAGCTGCAATTCTTTACTCTCTTCTTGCATTTTTAAATTCAGGCCAATCAAAAGATTGATATTGAAGTAGTCCAATACACAAATACACATCAACATTTTTGACATGAATATTATGCTTGCAGTAACATTTAGCAGGATCGCATATTACAATGGAGTATTTCTAACAAGTATATTGGAAGCCAGGATTGAACAATTGGTAAAAGCTCAAAGTTGTAATCTATAGATTGCAGATTCGAGCTTCACAGTCTGTGGGGGTGATTTCTTGGTATGAAGCTTTAGCAAGCCTCCCTCCAAATTGCTAGCGTGGCTTCGGAACATCATACTGAAAGTAATGGAAGTCCCAACCAGTGTCTAAGGGTTAAGCTCACTAAAAGGTTGCCAAAGATTCACCTCTCCCTTTTCATTAAGAGCGGCTGGATTCTAGATGGCGTACGTGTAAGCAAATGGCTCAGGTTGACCGATCCCCAGTTTCCCAGCACCATCCCTTCAGTCTTTTAGCTCGTGCTTCAAACTAAATCAGTGGGTGCATTGGTAGAGTGAGGCTGGCCATGGGTGCAGTCAGCCTCCGCTAACCCAAACCTATCCGGACAACAACTTCATTAGTTGCGGTCTCTGTCACGCTGCGACCAACAGGGGATTATATATATATATTATGTCTAGAAAGTACCAAACATTATTTGCTTGGGTTATACATAATACAGAACATTAAATTTACCTGTTCTCACAAATATGAAGGCGCAGTAAGATCCGAATGCAGTTGTGTAGCAAAACTGGAACACTACAAAATCCAACAATGAAGACGTGTTATTTACATAAAACAATAGTAATATTAAACACTAATTGAAAGCATTACGAAGTCCACTTTGACTCTTCCCATATGCTTTGGTAAACCTGTTCATTCGGCTACCTTTCTAGTGTCTGGCCGGGTAAGCCTGATGATATGGAGTAAAAACATGGCATCCAAATATTTAACAAACGCTATAGTCAATTGAACGAATAATCAGGCAGCTACAGGTGAATACGTCATGCGCTGACAAAAAAATGGGCCTTAAGACATCTAAAGCACACGAGCAATGATAATCCAAACTTCCATTGCGATTGTCACACTTAAACGCAAAATATTCGCCTCTGCTACGCAAGACATGGGGAGTTGGGATTTTTAAATCAGATAGACAACAGAAGTTATCTTATCACTCACATTGTTGAAAGAAAGCAGCTTGCAACTCAAGGCCTTCAAATTTTATCTGTTGTAGCATATGGTGAAAATGGGCTGCAAAAGTGGAAATGGAATGTCAGTGGCCTCACACAGGCTGCAAACACCCCCTACTGTTATATACCATAGTTTCTGGCGTGAACTGCTTCAAACCAGCCCCTTGTAGCACAGGTTACAATAGCAGACTGAAACAGCAGATGCCGCTCCATTTTGTCGATAGGAAGTTTTTTATTGCTGATGCAGTGGTGTATCACGCCCTGGGAAGAGTGGTGGAGATTGCATGACAGCTTGCCACGAGTGAGATTATTCTCTGTGATGTGAAAGATAACTGCTAGCTGCTCACGGGAATTCCAGCCAATCTACCTGATGCTATCAGGTCCATCCTTTTGTTTACCTTAATGCCAAATATAGACGGTATAAAGGGAGGAGCTGTGGTTAGAGCGCTGGCCACTAGCGCTGAAAGTCCCGGTTTAAGACGGCATGTACCTGGCTCTTTTCCGTGCTGGGGAAAGGCGAAGGCGGCAAGAAGAATGAGTGGCAAACCCCCGCC
>Ga0224511_10001040_pt1 | contig 15711 bp, 12 predicted proteins | sample SF_May12_sed_USG_2_FD_169988 | JGI IMG/M metagenome (GOLD analysis project Ga0224511, IMG submission 169988) | Sediment microbial communities from San Francisco Bay, California, United States - SF_May12_sed_USGS_8_1 | ecosystem: Environmental > Aquatic > Marine > Sediment | place: USA...
ACCTTCACATTCCATACTAAGGTCCTCAAGGCCTCAAGTGTGGAAATGGACACCGTAACACAATATTACGTGATCGGAGGTCCTAGATAACAAGTCAGCATCTAGTCCAAAACAACGGCTCTGGTCCTCCTGCTACTACTTTTGGCCATCCTAATCCTCCTAAGCCTGAGGCTTGTTGGAGAGGTAAGAGCTAGGAATTATGCAAGGAGGCAATTTTCACAGTGGATGCTCAGCATGACTAGGACTTTTCGATCTTAAGCCTAACATTCAACTGCTGAAGTTGCTGAATTTTGACCCCTGAATGCCATCATGACCCTTTTTGTTGGCTGGATCCATGCCTTGAGTCCTCATTTCGTACTCAACTCAGGTTACTCAATGAGGATTTTGGCCACAACCACAAGCTACAATTAGCTACTGAGTCAACTGAATAAATTCACGAGTAAATAGTGATTTGAATTGGCCTTTTTGTGCCTTATTGATCCGTTATGGGAGCCCAAGTATTTTACCACCGAGGCTTAAATGCTTTGACAGTATGAGTGTCAGTACTGAACAAAGCTCTTCTCTTCTTTTTCTTGGCTGTGTGTGTATGGGGTTGGCAATGTTTTCTCAACAATGAATTCTAACTCAACTGAATAAGAGTAGGGGGAATAATAGCTGTTGTACTTCATTCTGTGTGTAGACTTCCATGCTGTGTATGAAAAGATGGGTATGTTTTAGACTATCGTTCATTTCTAGAAATTTTTCCACGTATGGTAAAAACCAGAGTGCATTTAGGACAGACGTAGCTGTATTTTGTATGATCCTCCACAAATTCCTGAATGAAATCATTGGCAGATGTTTTGACTTGATCCGGATCACGGATACCATGTAAGGCTCTAGTCATTATCCTCCTTTTTTGCATGGCCACATGATTAGACTTTCTGCTCCCGTTGTATATGCTTATTGCTATTCTACACAGAATCTTATTAGGTGCATTTGCGTGTTCGCGACCGAAATTTTTGGAAAAATTTCGGTCGCGAGCACGCGAACACACAGTCGCGGTGAGGAAACACAGTTGAGTTCAGGATGGACTTTGATCGAATCAAAGCTGTTCTCTCCCAACTTTAACTCATCAGTTGGAGCTGAATGATTGGTCGCGATTCGGTATCTCAACATAGTAATCAAGCCTCTTTGCGGTAACCTTGACATTTGCCTAAACTACTAGGTCCGAGTATTTACTAAACCCGAGCACGCGAATACACCTAATATCTGATGGAATTATTGTTAATAATCCCTTCACATTGGGTATGTTGTGATCTTATCTTGGCATAGAGCAAGATCCAACTTCCTGCTCTATTTTCGTCCAACCATCATACTACTGGTCACCACTTATTTCGAAAACCACAACTGAAATGAGTTACTGAGAGAGGGACTAATTCGACAGGGGTGCTAGTAATGAATCCATTACTGTAGCCTCTGAGAGACTGGATGTTGTAATTTTGTTAATTTTTGAATCAACGTCTGGGATACGAGCAGAGTCAGAACTCGGACGTCTTGAAAGAACTGACGTAACTCAAAACCTCTCTTTTCTTTCAGGGTTTCCACAAAGAGGGTCCTTCAAGCAGAACACTAACAGTAACATGCCACGAGTGGATAACATGCCACGGGTGGATAACATGCCACGGGTGGATAACACGCCACGGGTGGATAGATACACAGACAACTACATGGACGATTCAGAGCCTTTTTACTCATCCCATTCAGCCAAGTACACAGCGTATCCCTCCGCATCACACGAGAAATCTGACTCTGGTGAACTAGAAACGTCTTGGAATGGATCTCAGAATTATGCCATAATTCCACGCCAACGACGCAACCAATCGCAACGAGAGAGCAAAAATCGCAACGATTACCAAGATATCTGGAAAACCAAAGAGAAGACAATAAAAGAAACGTCGCAGCATCAGGCTAAAGTGGAGATGGGACCCGTTATTTCTCACCCCGCGCCGTCCCTGCCTAACAGGCAGTACGGAGACTCGGATGCAGATGCTCTATATGATGAGGTCACAGCAACCTGCGTGAATACTGTCAACACGGAGGGAACACCAGTTAAACTCGCTCCTCTCAGCGGCTATTTACCGAAGGTGAGCCAATCCTAGAGTTGTCCTCTCTTAACAAAGCACCAAATTTCGCAGCCCGCCATAAATCACAATGTATATAAGGAGTTAAGAACCCTTGTTATTGAGGGATCTAACCTAAATTTGGGGTTGTCGTCTCTTATTATTGCACCACTCTGCTTAAACTCCTCAAAAGCATTCTCTTGACACATAGCTATCTAAGACAGATATAACATTGAGTGTTATATTGACACTTCATTATTGATTAACACTTAATTCAGACTCTATCAAACTTCAAGTTTTATCGAGGAGATAATTTTTATTGACTTGCAACAAACTTGAAAATACCAAGAACTGGGGTCATGGCTTTACCGGAGGGTCATTAGCAGCTACAGGATTTGCTCTGATCACTGGACCATCTTACAATCCTAGTTAGTCTACCATACAAGAATGCCAACAAATGTCATTATAAGTCAGAAACTCAAGATACCTCAAGATCTCCAAAACAAACATTCCCTACTAATGTTTCTGTCATTACCACATAGCGCCACTCCGCTCATCTGCATACAACATTTTCACTGCACTTAGTAGGGTGACTGCATAGAGCAGGGGTAGATAACTCTATGGGTCATTGGCTTACATATTGTTCTGCATTGGCTTTTCATATCCTCGCTGCCTCTTAGGTCCCATGGGAGCACGCTGGCCGCTCCCTTCGCCCGTTCATGCGCACACACGCTATCAAGTTAAATGGAGTCAAGCAATAAATGAGTAATGGAGTAATGCATCTAAATATTACTAGTAATTAATTCATTGACAATTGTTCAGCGGGGAGCATCTGATTCCTTTTCAGAGTGAATAGAAATGTTTTTGTTTCCTGAGTAAATTTAATTTCCTTCGCCATTCAGTTCGCTCCACGAAGCATGATGTTGAGTGTATTATGGGACGGAACCAGTTTCAGTGCTCGAGATTGAATGTTTGTTCAGTCATCGGTTCGTTGTCATCCTATTGGTCGAGTTGTGCTGTCAGTTATTTGTACTGTTGCCTGCGGTAGTATCACTTGGATTAAGCTGTGTGACACTGACACTGGTTTGATTGGATGGTTCGCTCTCTATTGGGTAATTGAGGACTCTATAGTGGATTGTAGTGGCTACTCTCCATGCCCTCTAGCCTTTTATTAGGTAATTAGAACCTTAGCGAGCTAGCAGAGATCAGAGGTTAGCTAGCCTCATTCAGTAAATCAGTCGCTGTTTGTAATGCTGACAAGCTGACTGTACTAATTTATGCTAACTGAACGCGGCGTCTCACGGGACCCCTTATCATGAGGAGAGGCGCTATGGCTGAAGTGGCGCACCACAGATCAATTGGTCACTTGGCGTCCATTGACGACAGCTATTCACTACGTAAAGTCAACTCGATGATGGCGTTGTCATACCAGCATGACCGATACAGGGTAAGTTGAGTCATTAACCACCACTTCCAACTTTAGAATATCTACAGAAGCTCCAATGATAAGTTGTGTTGGTTGAGTGTTTAATGGTGGAAACTCGAATCCGCTAGCATTGGGTGCTGGTTTTTCAGTCGGTAGATGTGGCACTAGGGTAGCTATATTTTGTTTGATGGACTATTTGAATGCCGATGTCTCGGAAGCCAGAATGGTGACAGGTTGTAAACAGCTGGCAATTGAAGACAATGGGTCATTTCTCACAGTTGGTTGTGGAGATTAGTCTCGACTTAAACACGATTTACTGCGATATTATGTTATGCGTGTCTACATTTTAGTAAAGGGTTTTGTTTATTGGCATCCGTGTTTCCGTCTGTCCTTGTGATAGCAGTTATTAGAAACATTCTTATTCCTGTCATGTTCTCTCCAATGGTAACCACCTGATAATGTACTACTTACAACTGATAGAAATGTTTTCAAGAGATCAAGGCACTTGAACATTGAATAGAAAAGAAGCCATGAGAAATATGACACGATTAGTCGCATTTGTTCCAGTTTCTGTCAGATAATATCGGTAGAATTACAAAAAGATAGAGATCTTATAATTTTAGCGCAGGCGATTATCTCGGCAGTACTCAGGACTGTGCGTGTCAGCCTATCCAAGCTTACAGCTCCTCCTTGATCTTTCATCCCGATTGCTCTGTATTGCGCTTGGTCCCTTGTTTTACTTGTATAGTTCAGAAATGCCATGATTCACATTATCTCTTTAACCGAATACAAGACAATAGCCGGGTACTGATCGTATCCCAGCAACAAATAGCCGTGCGACAATACTGCCCATACGCTTGGTGCACAAAGGATTAGTCCATGGTTTGTATTTACATAAGATAACAGCGTACAGCAGCCTATAGTCATTATAGCAGTCATTCAGAACGCAAGCAGCGCAGCCATCGCGTGGGAATGGTGGCATGTCTTCATGTGACATGGAGCTGGATACGCTTACTCAATTTTCAGCATTCAATCTGCAGGTCTGTGTCTTTAACATTTCCTTTATATAATATCTATCTCGTGGAAATGGTTCTTTGCGCCGAGGAGGCGGCTTCATTCCGTCTTATTCATAGCTTGAAGGGATAATATGGGATCTTTGCAATTACCTATGAGATAACAGTTGGCTGCTAAGTGGAATACACTTCAATCGATCCTGTCATTATTCCAGAGTTTCACTCCCAACCTTCAATTACATCATAACCAAATGAAGATGAGCTGCTTTATTGACAATGCAAACCAAACTGGCTGCAGATGTAAAATTCATTACCTATTTTAGATATCATTTTCATACAGTGTGCAGTGATCAAACAGAATGATAGGCTATAAATGATGAGTATTGGATCTATTGGTTTTATCTATTTAGTATGGGTACCTGGCAGCTGTAATTGCCAAGCCAGCTGCAAGTTTTTTTTTAGCAGTCAAGGTTGTGGCTTTTTTGGTAGTATGTGCACTTGTTTTAAATCTTGTTCTCACCTCATTTCTTTAGTCATAATGGAAAGAAATATAAGATGTATATGTCTCGTGCCACATTTTGACACGCGTGCATCAGTCTGGTTGAAACGCGAGTCCTGACATTGAATGTCATGACCCTGTTATCTCATGGTTTCGTGCTTCTATAACTTTCCCCCAAATTATCCCAATAAGTGTTGGAGAGTGTTAGGTGGCTTGCATTGATTCCCTGATGATTCCATTGTAAAACCCAGACTCAACACAAAACTGCTGCGATTGACCATCTGTGTTCTTGAGTGTTGTTGACTATATCTATTGTTATCTCTCTGGTCTTTGCTCATGGTAATAAGAGGTGAAGGGAGTGACACCGCAACCTCAGCTCACAGCTATGATATGTATACGTACGTGGCTCGCTCGTGCTAGAGAGGTACTTGCTGGTACTTGTGCAAGCACTTGCTGAGCACTTTCAGCTTGAAGTCTAAATGCAGTAGGACATTGGTAATAAACGATTGGCAGGCATGCAGCAGACAGTAACCAGACAGTCATTACTTGGCAATCACAATCACACTGAGTAACTGTGACTGAGCTTCTTGATTGATAGGTTGGTTAGAATGGATTTGACTGTTTAGTTGCTGCTGGAGATCAGATAGTAGCTCTTAGAAGTCACTAGGCAAGATGACACCATGGCATCATGTGGAGGCAGATAGATGTGTACTTCCCTGGAATGCATTACGCTGATTGATTTTACGTTCATATCATGTAGCTTATGGTTTATGACTTGTGAATTCTGTATTCCGGATCAATGAACTGAGACTAGTTCGTCCAACCATCCTGGGTCACTCGGTGTGTGAGCTTAGAATAGTCCTGGGGAGCGTGGGCTCGGCCGATGGGTCATAGGAAGAACCAACCATACGAGTATGAATAACTGGCGGTCTCGGTAAGCGGAGCTACTCAGTTACACTATCACGTCAGGAAATATTGGGATGGCTTGTTGAACCCTTGTTCTCATGTGGACAACCCTACTGGAGTGAGGAATGCGGCTTGTCGATGGACACAATAATGTATGTATTGACTGCTGTCTGTCGAAGTTTGAAAGGTGGCCCATACTCAGTGGTGTAATGATACCGACTGATGTTTCTGATTACATATTCTGCTGATTAGGTCAGTCTGAATGCATTAGAATTTAATTTGAATGCTGCCTAGAGTGTAAACTCGTAAACAGTCTGCAGGCCTGAAGGGCTCTGAAATAGCCTAGGGAGACCTAAGGTGATTGAGATTAAGAGAACTCTGCTATAGAGACTAAAACTCATCGGTTTCTTTGTAGTCTGATCATCAAAAATGAACAAAAGGCATTCATTATCCATGAGTGGTTAAGTCGCCCCAAATATCCGCAGCGTCCACTCCAATCAGCACCTGTTTACCTCCGCTTAACAAAGGGCAAAAAGCTGAAGCAAAACACACAGCATCGCTTAACTTGAAATCGCTAGACAAAGCAACAAATTAATTCCCTGAACAGAAAACCAATGTTTTTGTTACAACATGGAGTCTTGTTCTGATCTGCCTGTCTGTCAGTGAACAAACATTATCTTCCTTATGTCAGCTGTATCAATGCTATTCAATTCACGCATATTTCAAAAGAATTAGAGAGAAACAAATACCCAACAGGACACTATGCTGAAATCCGACGCCAAATAACTTTTCAAGTAATTGAAAATTTATGAGCGGCGAATGAATCGGCTTAGTAGCTCAATTAGTGGACAGATGATACTGCAGAGAGGGAAACATTCGTTACATCAGCCAGTCTGCATTCACTGCTACACATAATTCATGATCATCTTGGCTCATGTAGGACTGACTGGCCAGTTTGTTTGCCTACATGTCCCATGCAACTAGTTGGCAGATTATTTACATAACTGTGGTTTGCCTGCATCACACCTGTCAGTGACTCAGTTAATATGGCTTTTGTTGCCACAGTAAATCATGCTGCAGAAAAGAGTTTGGAGTCCGTTAATCCATAACAAGGTGTGAAATTTAATGTTTGAGCCTAACAAATTTATCTTCGCACAATATGTTTTAAGGTTAGCGAATACGGTTACAGTGGGCCCAATGAATTTATCCTATTTTCATTGAGTGGATTTCTACAATCCCATAAAAATTCTAGTGAAGATGAAAGCTCCATTATAACTGCTAATGCGATATCCAATTTATTCAGTTATTACATGAAAGATTATAAGTACACTGTCTCGTTTCTCTCTGAAAGCTAGTCACCCTTCATCCCTGTATACCTCTCCTCTGTAAAACTGACAGAAGAAAATCATTCAGTCATTCCTTCCTGCCACTCAGCCGATGACTGTAATATTGACCCTATCACTCCATGATGTTAGCGGCACGGCTCCATTTCCATTGTCAAATGTTGACTGAGGCTGTCTGGTATGTGATATTATAACAACATCACCGATCTGTTGACAATATGGTCAATATTCGGAATCAATGCGTCAGCCGCATTTTTCCCCTTCATTATTCTGACAAATAATTAGCATAAGACTGAGTAATGAATGCTTTTTGAGCGTGAGCTCGGAAATGGTTTTATTCAACATTGTTTCCAGTTGGGCTAATCCGTTTCTTTTCTGATATTACAGAATGCGGGTAAAGCCGTGGTAAGGCCGATCGCTTTTAAGCCTGTGATGCCGACGAAGCCAGCGAGTTACAGCCCAAATGATGGCCGTTATGACCATAAAGGTCACCCCGACGATGGCTATGTCTCTCAGGAGAGTAGAGCCTGCAGCCATAATGGCACCATGGCATCATCACGAGACTCATATGAGTGTCAGGTCGCATCTTATGAATCTAGTCCAACAACGCGAGCAGATTGTTATCACGCCACGCCGTCTCCCAGCGACAGCGGGGTCGGGGAATTCGAGGCAATACTCCGAGAAAAAGAGAATGAGTTACAAGCTCTCAGGGAGACTATGGAGGCCAATGAGAAGGTCATCTTTCAGGTGAGTCAAGATGTGAAGTGTCGGTGGTTTAGACTTCGCGTCATTGGACAGTCTAGTGGTCACGAGCTGGAATAATTATCCCGACTGGAGGAAGTCCAGTAAAGGGCAGGTTAAGTTCAGAGCCCTTCAGGACATGAGCAGCTTAGCCCTGGGGTTTGGGTCAAATATATGATAACTGGGGCCTTTGTTCATGCTGTTGAATGACTAGTTACCAACTGATAACTTTGATAGTAAAATAGTTTAACATGCCTCCCTGATAAAAACCCAATTCCAAAGTAAGAGCTATCTCTCACCTTTACTATGTATACAACCTTGTAACTGATAACGCTATCTCAACGGATGGGAAATTGGGTGGGGTTAGAAATTTGAATTGTTTTCGGTTTGCGCGGCCACTCCGAGTCTGCATGGTCAGTTTTGTAGCATATTGCTGTCATCAAATGATAATACCAGTCCTACCATTACTGTAGGAGTAGGAAGCTCTGCAGAGGGGAGTGTTTGCAAGCTGAATGACTGTTGTGTGTTTTAGGTTGGTGAAGATCGGCGAAGAAACTGGGAGAATCAGATGAAGGAATTAACAGCCGAGTACCACAGACGGTTGCGTATTCAGCAGGACCGAGCGCATAAGATGGAGCAGGATATGAGGGCACGCATTAACTCGCTACAGCGCGATAATCAGTCCCTAGCTGCTGAAAGAGATGAATTATTAGCAGTGAGAGAGAGCAACTCCTCTCTAAATGAGCAGCTGAAACAGCTGAGACGTAGGAATGATGAGATGAGTAGTAAGCTTGCTAAAATATCATGCGACTGTGAGTTACTGCGGCAAACGGAAAGAGAAACTAAACTCGCTACAACTCAACTAAATGAACAGATCGCGGCACTACGCGCTGATAACATGAACCTACGAAACGAACTCGATGACAAGGCAAGACAACTCCGAGATCGAGAAGCTATTCATACGCGTGACTCTGACAAACGCGCGCTCGAGAATGTTATTTCTCAGAAGGACGCTTGTATAACCGCGGAGAGAGAACGATTCGACAAGGAACGAAAACAGTGGGAAGAAGAGAAACGAAAAGTTTTGCAATATCAAAAGCAGTTACAGCTGAACTATATACAAATGTGCCGACGCAATAACGAGCTTGAAGGCTCACCTACACAGTCATCCCGATCTCATAACAATAACAATTCTCCGCGAATGGATACCGCTCTATTCAAACTGTCACTCGACTCCAAACCAGAATCGTTATGCTAGCAATGCTAGTAGGCACATTTTTTTATTTCTGGGTTCTTGGACGTTAATTTTACCATTAGACCGATCAGGGAAGATAAATTCAAGGTGCTAATCGTTTGAGAAACTCTTGTTCTGTTCCTTTTCACCATTTTGTCAGTAAATCAGTTCATTAGGATAATAAGCTCCATACACATAAAGGCGTCAGATCCTCCCAGCATTACGTGATTATGGGGTTTATTAGAAGTTTACTATACCACACATCTGCTATACCTGTTAGTGCATGTATAGAACTATGTATTTATGTGCAAGTGTGAGAAGTGTGTTATTTTTGCCTACTGTACATGTAAATAAAACATGACTCTAAACTGGAATTAGGTGAACTAGCGTGTCTGACTCTGTTCTCCAGTATTGATTGACTGGGGTGCTATACTCAAAATGAAACGGTACATAATACTTGATATGAATGAAAGGTCACAGCCCACTCATGGTTCGTTTAAAAAGTGTGACTGTCTTGTTTCTGAAGAGTCAATAAACAGATTTGATATCGAATATTATTAATACTGGTGATGATGAGGTATTCTGCCCAAAGGCAAGTTTCTCATGACCTGGCTGGTCGTGGGATAGTACTGAGCTGGTTTACCATTGCCTTCCTCAAGTTACTGGTCAAGTCAGTCAAGCTAAGTTATTACATGTCACCTGCCAATAATTTGGCTATTCTTAATAAGAACGGAGAGGGGAGTGGAGTGATCTTGACCCTTATCCACTGGTTGGAACCTCCATTCTTTTATTGTGGTGTTCCGAACCCATGCTAGCAGTTTGGAGTGAGGAACTTGATAATGGCCCACACCAGAAAAATGCCCCGCCGGCAGTGAGGCTGAACCTGCGATCCATAGATCGCAGGTCCAAACTTTACCAATTATCGGGCCATACTGGTATTCATGTGTAATACGGCCGCTAGTTGATCATGGATGACATCATAGGTATGTGTTATAGCTCACCGTACATAATTTATGGTGTTCTTGTCAATTTTCAGTCGCCCAATTGTCTTGTATTTCACCTGGTCTGAACCACCCCCCATTACCCGATCGGCTATTATTATATTTGGATTTATCTTTTCATTTTATCATAAACTCCGAATAGAGCCCCACCGGGATATCGCGTCACATACAATATAGGTCAGAAAATCCGGAAATATTTCATACAGCGTGCAGTTGGTCCGAGCTAAAGACAGGTCAAGGCGAAAATATTGGTCAATTCAATTGGCCAGTTGCCAGTAAAGGAAACCAAACTTAAAGAAGGTATAATTATTTTCTCACACTTACTCGTTACTGACTTAGAATTGTTATTATACTTCGCCCAAAGTTAAACGTTCTGAACGATCGACGAGGTTGAATCATCGCTTAAAAGCAGGTAAATAAATACTGGCCAAAACTTGATTTTCAGTTAATTCATCACTAAATAATGAAATGAATACTGCTACTAGTTATACACTACACTCTACAGTAAATACACTACGGTCTACTCTGTCTACTCTCGTCTCTACGACTACTCACGTCTCACAAGTGACACTGACAGTCACAGTGAGTGTGACTCTGATCTGAGATGATGAGAAGTGAGAATTCATCACGGGGTGAATAGTGATTACTAATACTAGTTAATGTAATGCGGCAAATGCGGCACTACTCTACAGTCTACAGTCTGATCTGAGATGGTGAGAAGTGAGATAATAAATAACAGAATCAATGATTCAATTTCAAGCATGACTTATGTTATTAACTTATTGACTAGTCAATGAATAATTCAGTCAATTGCTCAATTAGTCAATAGTCACTAGCTAGGGCAGACCTGGAGTCACATTTGTAGAGCCAAGCACATGAAACTAGGCTCTAGCATAAGCCTGCCCTACTCACTCAAACGCTAGACACGTGAATGATGATACCTGAAAATGAAAGAAGAAGGGCCCTCCTAATCCTGTATGTATGAATTTATTCCAGTAAGTAAGTCTAGTGAAATAAGACTATATAGTAAGACTAGAGAGAGAGAGAGCGAGAGAGCGAGAGAGCGAGGGGCCGAGGGGGAGAGAGGGAGAGAGAGAAACACTAAGTGACTAACTACTGACTCCGTAACTAGTCACTAAATAAGTCATCATCAGTCAATGAGTAACTCATACTGTGAATGTGAGGGGACCAAGTTAGTCCTAATTCTAATCTTTGAGTCAAGTCATGGGTTTGACCTTGAACCTGGGCTGGGTAAAAAATGAAATAATTAATAGGTAGTAGTTCACAAACTAAAGGATGATTATGAGGTGTACTGCTGGAGTCAGATTTCTCTGAACCTGCTAATGTCTTGGCGTCATGTGATGACACTGAGATGGTTTCCCATTGCCTTCCTCGGGTTCTTGGTTGGGGTTCGGTCTACCTTATCCATGTGTTTACACATCACCCTCTGAAATGAGACTATTTTTTCTAAAAGGGAGCAGCGAATCTTGAACAACTGTGGAGTGATCTTGACCCTTATCCACTGGTTGTGACAATTATTTATACCATGGTGACCCACAACCACACTAGCCCATACCCAAGAAAAACTAAAGAATAGCTCAAGTACAGTACCAGGGTGTATAATGGTTACCAGAGCAACCATTCTTTGCGGCCTGTATGTTTTGCCATGGCAACTAGACAGATTACACTGATTCGTCACTGGCTTGTTATCTCAATGAGAATCCATGGTGAATAGTTGAGTTCATTTTCTCTCATCTCTTACTATAACTGCAGGCAAACCCGCATACTAGACAGGAAACAGGTAAGCTGATTTAGTATGGCAAGGACATTATTGCCTGGAGTGTTGCTGAGTCCCAGAGTGATATTTCTTTGTATCAGTTGGCAGTCGGAGAGCTTGGTGGCTGTGAGTGTTGTACATATTCACCTTGTAGAGTATTTAACCCAATAGTTCTATTGGCCTTTTAATTTTAGGGATCAGCAGCCATGTCTAAAAGTGATCTTATCAAACTTGATGTGACGACCGAGTTGATGAAAATTTCCACCGACACATACCGATATGTCAACTCTCAGTTTACTAAACCAACAGCCAAACTGTCTGATCACACAACGGATATCAAGCTGAAAGTTGGTATGTTATCCTACGCTTGTCATAAAAGCTTGCTGACAACTCTAGTTTCTGTGTTCCGTAACTTGTCATGCAGTGAATTTTGTTTCTTTTTTTTAGAAAAGGAGTATTTTAAAGCCCATAAAGATGTGTTATCATCCGCCAGTGACTATTTCTCAGCTATGTTCAACCATGACATGGCTGAGAAGGGCAAAGACTACATAGAGCTCCAAGGCATAAGTGTAGGCGGCTTCCAGGTCATGTTGGAGTATTTCTATCATGGCCATATTACCTTACTCAATGAGAATGTTCAACACTGTTTGGAGGCCTCACGTTTCTTCCATGTGAGTATTTGTATGATAATGATTTGCGCCGCGTTTTTGTATAATAGCGGGTGAGAGCTCAACATTTGATCCCCCAATCTAAGCCTGGAACATAGGTTTTCCCCGTAGTTGTGTAACTGTACTTCAGAAATCAGCCACTACGCAATAGTATTCAATATTGCAGACTCAAGCTATGTATAGAGATTGGGCATGAGTCTTTAGTAGGGTCTAATGTGGCCTGCCACTTGGTTATCTCGGCTCAGGATCAGAGACTTTATGCGAATGATAGCATCGCCTTCCCCTAGCACATGCGGACCAGTGACAAGGTGCCGTTTCTTTATAGGTTGATTGGCTGACTAAAGTATGTTGTAATTTCCTGACTCGCCATCTCTCTATCAACAACTGTCTACACATCCTCAGTCTGGCTGATACGTTTTGCCTTTCTGGTGCGTGTACTCCTACTGCGCGGTGCGGTGCGGCGCGGTGCGGTGCGGATTCAAACTGAATTAGTGGGATAGCTTAATGGTAGAGTGCTGGACTCGTAATCGTGAGAACCTGAGTTTGATTCCAGGTTTGACCATCACATTGGGCTTCCTCGACATTAATGAAGGCCCATCCATGGAGTACCAAATCAATGGGCAAACCATGGTCTATTCTGAAAATAAGCCACTGGTTTAGTGGTGTCATCCATGTAAAACAAGATTCTCTCAACAATTAAATAGGCTGAGACTGATTTTACTATAACATCCCTGATTGGGAAAAGCCCATCTCTTCTCGCCAATACAGAAAACTTCCTATGCAAACTACACTATGCTCTCTGAGTTCTGGCAAGTTATCGTCTGAGTTGCTAACATATGCATAAAAGAGTGTACATTGAAAGCCTTCCCTTGTGAATCACAAGCAATGATACGCAAATTTTTTTAACAAGCCTACTCCGCTGTGGCTTTTACGATGCCTGTTGTAGAATATATAAATATGCAGGAATCATTATTAAAGCTGACAGATGACAATCTGCTGAAAGGATGTCAATATTATTCTGACATAATGATCAGTGCTGGGGTATAGACACGAATGGTTATACTAGATTCTTTATGCTGTTTTTTCTTGTGTGATGTCATCACTGTTATGGCGAAGCTCCCGGGTTAGACACTTGTCTCTCACCAGTTGCGGCTTAGCATGAAGCAACACGAGCGGGTCAGTATCGATGCTGCTCCTCAAAGTTAGACTAGTTCATAGCTCATACTCACAATAGGAGCCCACCATGACCAGGATTCGGACCCAGGTTGTCATGGTTGCGAGCCGAGCGCTCTACTCGTGCTGTGTCATCACAAATCACAAATAAGTAACCACTCAATATATTATGAATACTATTGTTTAAATTGCAGAGCTAGCAGAAGATATGTACTCATTCATTGGACTGAACGCTGGCAAGTTGATGGACGAAGGCATTGTACCCCAGTTATCATACGAGGTGTTAGCCGAGCTAATATCGGGAAGATATTATATAGACATGCCTGAGGAACTGTTACTCAGTATGGTTATAGACTGGACCAATGCAGACTTTAAGGCGAGTCAAGGACTTAACGACGTGGTAACTGTGCTCTTTGAATCGATGTAATTAGGTAATGCTGGTTTTCACGGTAGTCAGTTCAGTTATGATTGACAGGGATATCAGTGGCCATGCAATGTCCTGGTGATAAAAAGTCATACCACCACTACTAATAAGACAGCTTCTGCAAAGTAATCCCGGATTCTATTTCGCTTCTAGCATTGACATACCGGGGTCCTAAAGCCCAAGAAATAAAACAGAAAATAGTAAAAAATAAAAATATAATAATTCTTTTAATGACTTACATTTGCCAAGCTCAGAGCCAGTTCTTATTTCCTGATTGAATATAGAGCACTGGTTACTGCTGAGTGATTATCTCATAGATAAGCTAATCTGTCTGTTTGTTTGGTCATTAGTCTGGTCTCACGCAGGGCTGCCTAGGTTAATACCCATAGTAGGAAGAAATTTGGATCATTTCTACCAACCCGCACACACTGTCGTAATCCATAATGACTGCTGTTGCAAAATATTTTAAATATAAGCGGGGACATATTCAGTTCTAAAGTTTTACGAGTTTTGTCACTGAAATTCGCCATCATAATGTTAGATTAGCCCGTTTAGCATTTTTTGGTGTCTTGTTTTGAAGGCCTACCTACCGAATAAAATGATATACCGCACTGGGACTGGAGCCTCAGCTCAGTATCAGACTGCTGTGATAAGCCTATGTGAAATGATATACTGATATTGCAGGAGAGGGAACAGTACCTTGGGCACCTGCTGAGTCATGTCAAATTTCACCTGATGTTCCCGGAGCAACTTGACAACATACCGGAAGCTCTGCTTGAGTATACAGGTTTACGCGAGGACGTGGAAAAGTCCAGAAGTCTGTGGGCTTCTCCTCACAAGTCAGTATCTGATAATCTATGTCTCAATGCACCCGGAATAGGTTAGGAGAACTTAGCTTGATAACATTGAGGCAGTGGGTCGTTTACAGAACTTCACCAGGCTTACAGGACGATTCTAATGGTGTTGATTTCATGGTGGATAGTTCTGATAAATATGCTTGGGTACTTGACCGTTTGTAGACAAACATTATCCTGTGTTAGAATGTTGATTTGGCCGTTTGTAAACAGATACTAAGTTGTCCGCATGCATGGAGTTATTATCTATAACTCGATGGTTGTGCGTATCTTCATCACCCCACTTTTTCTAGATGGAGCACTTCAACTGATTTAACCTTGACTGGACGTGGAGGACGTGAGGTCATCGTTCTGATCTCTGAGTGGGACTGTGACACCATACAGATGGTGGACCTAAATCACCCGTTCCTTCATCAGGAACGCTTCGGCTTGCTCGATGTGGAGAAGCTTATAGACTTCACAAGCATCGCTACCATAGGTGAGAAGGTTGTAGCCAAACAAAAGTGATCTACATGTATTTACATGTAGTGTTTCACTTTTGTTGGCAATATGT
>Ga0224511_10001041_pt1 | contig 15707 bp, 14 predicted proteins | sample SF_May12_sed_USG_2_FD_169988 | JGI IMG/M metagenome (GOLD analysis project Ga0224511, IMG submission 169988) | Sediment microbial communities from San Francisco Bay, California, United States - SF_May12_sed_USGS_8_1 | ecosystem: Environmental > Aquatic > Marine > Sediment | place: USA...
AATCGAAAACGGGATTTTCTCTTGTTTCCCCACACGTCATTTTCAGTGATTATGAAATCATCCAATAGAACGGCGGATTGCTGAAATCCCAGACAGACGTCATTATACAGAAATGTAGGTCAAAATCGAGCTTAGACAGCTTACGCCGAAAAAAGCACTTCTGATTACAAGATACAAAAAGCTAAGCTCATCTACTCATGGAGGAGGTCTGTAAGACAGTGACCTTGGAAACCAAATCTCATAGGGACCATGTCACAAGTGCAGAAATTATGTGGGTAATGAAAGTTGCCTTTTCAAACTTTTCACTTCGATCTTGTGAAGAGGTAAGTGAGCTGTTTAAGGAAATGTTTCCGAAAACAATAAGCAAGAATTTGAATTGGGGCGGAACCAAAGTGACATAAATTCTATGTGATTGACTAGGACCATACCTCAGAGAAGACTTGGCAAAGTACATAAATAAAAACAAGGTTTATTATACAGATTGATGAATCTGGAAATACTCAAGGAAGAAAGCACTGTGACATTCAAGTCAGATTTTGAAATACTAACGTTGGTGCAGTGTCCACTAAGTATGTTAAATTTGTTACGTTCGTTTATGCATAAGGAAAAGATCTAGCAACAGCTCTGATTGATACAATCTCTGAAAAAGAAATAGAAATTGCCCCTTGGTCAATTGCTTTCACAATGTCATGATTGACCGAACGTCAGCAAAACTGTATGGCGGCTGATAAATGAACAAATGAAAGACTCTGGTACATGGGTTAGTTGACTTCAAAGCCTGCCCTCTCCACACCGTTCAAAATGCCTTCAGAAAAGGTCTGATGGTATATGAAGAAGAATCCTAGTTTCTCAATGTGGAATTTTCCCATTGTTTAAAACACCCTTGTTAAAAAGAGGACTTTATCAATACCGTGGAAGACTTGGAAATGGAAGTCAACACATTCATACGGTATGTACAATGTAGATGGCGTACTCTGTTGCCTTGTTTACATGTGACTGAAAAACAATTGGCCTGTAATCTGGTATAATTTCTTGAAAGGGCTTCCACAGAAAAGAAAAAAAACACTTCCAAACACTTGAAAGAAAAAGACAGATACAAGAAAATATGTGAGAGACTGAAAACAAATGAAACACTGAAACAGATATATTTCCCCCTAAGTCTAACTCCCATTTCCAGGAATATCTGACCGTCTTCGAAAAGCAAGAAATCTAATCCACGTGTTATTTCTAAAGGTGCAGATCTGTTAAAGGAGGTAATAAAGTCGTGCATGAATAATGTTTAAAGGAGGAAACCTTATGCCATTGAAGGATGTAGACATTACAACAGAAGTCTCAGTATAGTTATGCACAATTGATAGCTTATCAAGACAAAAAATATTGAGGATGCAGATTCTTAAATTCTACCAAAAAGTAAGCAAGCATCTAGCTAAGAAACTACTCTTACATGAAAAAGTGGTGAAGAATGCCAAGTGCCTGCATCCGGAAGCCAGGGACCAGGTAGACTAAAGTATCCGGTTCTGAAGAAAGTTGTATCATGTTTTCTCAGCCTCTTCCATGGCCGTGCTGATGTTTTCATTAACAAAACATATTGACATCTCGGATAACCCTATTGTCAGGTGAAGCTCTTAATGGCATAAGAATTACAAAAAAAATGCAGTACCTTTTCATGGAGGGTGGTTGATGTGCCAATAATAAAACACATGATCAGAGGTACACGCAGCAAATACCAACAGAGGCTTAGAAATGAGAGGTCAGTAGAGGAGAAGGTAAAATTAAAGGGGGAAAACAGAGAGAGACTTTAAAGAAGAATGCAATTTGAAAGAGAACAATTGCAGAGAAAGAGATTCAAAAAGTAAAAATACCAGATAGATTATAACATTGCTAAAACGACTATGATGTTTGAAGATGCCATTAAGCGGCTTACACATGGACCTAAAACAAATTGTCACAGAAATCTCTCTAGTGCAAGAATGTTTGAAGTGGCAAAAATAACTTCAATAAAGGGGATCTTGCCTTGATTAACGATCAGATCAGTGAAATAGATTCAATAAAAATAATATCTAGAGCTAGTGTGTGTTAGATTTTGCTTTCAACTGTTTATAGTTACATGTGCATACTATTATATAACTGCTCTTTTCCTTCGGGTCGGTCGTGGAAGGGGAAACATTTAATATTTTATTTTATGCCCAATGTCTACCTAGGTGTACAAAGGCTTCCCTAGACACTTGTAACAGTAATCTACACAGCTAGTGTGTGTCAGAGTTTTCATGCAGGTCTGTAAAAAGTCGCCCCGTACTACATTATTGGGTAGTCATATTTTTCTGGTCCTCAGGGATCATGGAGTGTACATGTATGTTGTTTACATTTGAAAATGGAGTTCCCCTCATGTGCTAGGGGGCGTCTTTAGTGTGGCATCATTCATTACTACTGATGAACGGCTTCAATAAAACCGAGGCTGCTGTTTTCTCGTTCAGGCTATGCTTCCTAAGGGCTTTCCCTTTCATCAGTTTAGAAAGCGTTCTTTAAAAATCAAACCTTTTTATACCAAACACATTTGAAGATACACACTTCTGTGATGAAGGAAGTATTTAACTCAGTGATAGAAATGCTGCAAATGAAAAGGTTGTGTACTCAAGTCCTGTCCTTATTGCGTTTGGGTTTCCGTCTTCACTTAAGCATTCTTTTAATTTATTTACTTTCACCTGAACTTAAATGATTGACTTCGGTGCCTTTCTTCATTTGACCTAATTTTATGAAAAGAAATTACCTGTATTGGATTTTAATTTCTTAAGATCTTTTCTTGAAATGTAATGTGTCAAACCTAGGGTCAGATATGTGTTTTGACCTCGCCTCAATGATCGTGAAGTTTCGAAATAACGGTAGAATGATAGTATATGAAAAACGTTCACAGATGCTATGTCGGTAATTTTGACCAGATTTGCTAAGATCTTACTTTTTATACGCCCGTTTGAAAAACGGGCCGTATTATTGGAACACCTGCGGACCGCGGGCGGGCAGCGTCCACAGGGTTTTCTCTCTCTCAAAGAGTTTTCATCCGGTCTTGATACAACTTGGTGAATATGTTGGTGGGCATTATATCTCGACCAAGTTCTATAACCAGCCAGATCCCCGAGGCACCCCTGAATTATGGCCCTTGAATTGTCCAAATGAGGGTTTCCGCTCTCTAAGTCAAAGAGTTTTCATCTGGTCTTTTTTAAACTAGGTGAATATGTTGGTGGTCATAATATCTTGACCAAGTTCTATAACCAGCCATATCCTTCAGGCACTCCTGAATTATGGCCCTTGAATTGTCCAAAAACTGAATTAGTGGTATCTGCTCTCCAAGTCAAATATCCTGCTTTTCAAAAGGTTGTCATTACCATTGAATTTACCACAAAAACGACGGGCGTAGTTTGTGTCAGTTTGGCACTCTTGTTAACCATACTAACATGTACAATGAACAAGTTATTCCCCTCTTTTACTCCATCAAACTATTCAGTTAGTGAGGTCAATCCTTCGTAGGCGGTAGCGTCCGCTCTTCGGGTAAGACGTTTTATTAAACATGCCATGTATTTAAGAGAAAACCGCATTAAAACTTAAACTCTTATTCAGCATCATTATTCGATGAGACATGCTAGGCTTCAGTGGTGTAGCATCTTTCATTATTACTGATGAACAGATACTATAAAACCGATGCTGCTATTTTCTCTATGCAAGCTATGCTTCCTTAAGGCTTTCCCTTTTTCTCAGATTGATTTAAAAAACATAAGACATTTTCATATTTGAGACACATTCTCGTCCATTTATGTTTTTACCTTTTTATTCAATACACTTGTATTGCATCACTATGTTGGCAAAAAGTGCCAAGTTTGAGCATTTGTTACAATTTTTCAACTTGTTAGTTGAAAAATATACATGGTATTAGGTGTTAAGCTTCCAGGAAATAGAATAATAAATTTGAGCAGCAGGGTAGGTAGTTGAGTATATTCAAATGTTTGTCAAGTAATATCACGTGACATGGATTGCATATGGCATATTCCAGCTGTCAGAGAAAACCTGGAAGCCTAACTGAAAACACCTAAATGGCTAACGGTCTAATTATGGAGTTACAAAGAAAATCAACAAAAAAGAACAATTGGACTTGACTTACTTTTATAAACAAAATTCATGTTACTGCACTGTTTTGCAAATGCATAAAATAATAAAAAACAATGATTTTTTTGTTTTACTGGTTGTTAAAAATCCCTGCAAAATTAGAAGAAAACAATATCTATCATGTCCCTGTGCACACATATAGCAGGCGTCTTAGTCGGTGTTGCGCGTCTGTAGCTTCAGTCGGTCATCGTGGAGACGGTCCACGTGATCGAGGCGCGTGCGGGTCGTCCTCGCTTAGTGGCAGGGACCGCTGTACCGAACACCCAGGTTGCTGAAACCACACCATCAATCATTGTAAATCATAAAACTACACACATAAATTCCCCTTTTTTCAGTAACACATACACGTATTCAAATATAATTATCTTAATTCGTCTTAATTTTCAGAGCTAAAAACGTCGTATATATGCTACCGACATTTTTAAGTAAGTGACCATCGACAACTGAAAAGAACAAAAGCTAGGTTGAAAAAGAACCTAATATTATATATAAAGGGAGATTCTTGTAACGTTATGGTAAGTTACGGGAAAAAAACACAGAAATAAAACATTCTTTCCAATTGGCGAATTTGGCAGTGACTACTGTTGTAGTATTTGCATCGTGTAATGCAGTCTTGCTGATCGACTGGATGTCTCTTTAGGTCTAAAAATAGCTTTGCTGTGGCATTTTCTATCCTCAAAATAAAAAAATAATAGGGGCATAGTTTCAAGAAGCTGTAAACAACTAAATTTTTGAGAATTTTATGTAATTATTAGTTTGTGTTGAAAGAGCATGAAATGAATTCAACTGTAGGCAGAAAAAAACATTTTGATTTCTTAGAGAGTACTTAGTAACACCTGGGTGGGGAATGTAAACAACCGGTTCAAGAAATGGTTGAAAAAAGTAGCCGAAAACAGTGTATTTTGTTGTCTATCGAGTTCTTTCTTGCATGGCACGCAACCTATCAATTTTATTGTTTAAATCAACTCGCATTGGAACAATCTTGAAAAAAAGGTATGCATGTGGGGGTCTGTATGCGGCGGATTTTTAAAAATATTTTTCGTTAAAGTTGACTAAGTTACTATACGGTATATAGGCCAGATCAATGGTGGTTTACAGCCAGTAACTTACTCGCACCGTGTCATGCGGTCTCGCTATTCGTGTGCAAGTCTTAGTTGCTTATCGTCTGCAAGTTTCTGTGATGACTTACTTGCAATTCGCCTGGCACTCGTTCTGGTAGGTGTTGCCGTTGGTGGCGCACACTGGACTGTAGCTGTTGTCGCAGCCACAGGGTTGCGGGGCGTACACGACCACGGGGTCCTTGATCCAGTCACTGCAGGGGCACGGTCCGTCACACGCCTTCATCCACTCCTTCCCGCTACACACCGCAATATATGGGTGAACTTATGTATTATGGAGAACTTTTATTGTGACAATATGGAGACGAATCTCTTAAACTATAGAAACAAAGATGCATTTATCAGTTAAAACATGCTTTTGGTGCAATACAATGTTGTATTTATCATATAAAGGAATCATCGAATACCGGTAAGTTAAAAACAGACGAACTGTTTATAATTGAACATGAACTCTAATTGTGACTGCATTATGTAAATAACACTAGCGGATCCAACGGACAACAAGTTAAGATTTTTGATGCCAAAAACGGGAAAAAATAACTTTCTCTTCTCTGTTTCGCTCGCTTCGCGATTTTATTCATAAAGTATTGTAGTTCTATAATATTAACTATTTATAATTTCAAGCACTATTTGCATAAATTCAAAATCAATTTTCTATGTTAAACATGCAAACTGACAGTTGGGTGGCGAATACGTCTTTGTTACCTAAACCCACCCACCCCCAACCCGAAACAAGTTACGCCAAGTTCAAGGCCAAATCCTTGGTATGCTTCTGAATAATGACTATATACAAACATGGTGTGCCACACTTTATATGATATGAAATGTGGAACAAGCATGTTTATCGTATGCCGAGAACAGATCATATAGAGTGTGCATAAAACAACAGAACAGCTGATGTCAGTCTCGCTGCAACTAATACCATTCTGGTCGAAACTTTGAACTGAGAGCGATTAGCTAAAACTACTGTGCAAATTAAGAGATACCGCTTACTTGTAAGACATTAAAATTGGTCGGTTTCTGTTTTATCTCTTATATGAACAATATTACGAAATTAAGTAGAACGTGTGACGAATTTTTTAACAATACATTTTGGAAAATTCTTATGTAATAAATCACGAAGTGGACACAGTGTTGCGACTATGTAAGCGCGAGTCTTGTAATGTGAAGATACCAGAAGGGGTCATAATTCCTCAAACATCGCTTGATCCTGCCAAACAGTATTGGTCAGTTCGTAATGGTATCAAGTAAATATATGTGCAAGTCAATATGTTATGAGAACTAAGACCCGACAGGCTAATGTTCTAAGTGTATGTCCTAAGGTGGAATATATGTGACTCATTAGACCGGACGTCATTTCGACGCTCATATAGAAGTTTACATACAAACTGCTACATAGTGAACGCAATACATGGCTGATGAAACGATACAATGTACAGAGATTTTTGATCAAATAAAAGCTGCACTCACATGATTTTTGTTTAAGTAATTACTGTTCAAGTTTATACCATTTGTCACAATTGTTATTTCCTAGTATTTTCCCTTTTTTATAAAACATACACTTTCCGGTAACTCTAATTTGCAATTATCAGAGTAGTGTTACTGCCTTAGATAGTTTTTCGCTTTAAGCTGCTTCCTGCGACATTTGAGCTAAATCCCAACGTTTTGATTTGTGAAACAAAATTGTGTGTGAGCCGGGGATTGAACCCGGGTACGCAAAAATGCTAGGCGAGCTAGTAACCCCCAAGGGGGCCCTAGGGGGCCCAAGAATGGGAATGCCAATTGAGGCTACACTACATAGATTTCGTTAGATTTGTTACGGGGTAGAATATTCGATGAAATAATGATCAAACACAAGTTAATACAACAAAATAATGTACCGCATTTATTTTCTTAATGAATATTTTAAGCCATAGGCAAAGTTAGTTTCAGTGCTCTGCGGGTAAGTACATATCGTATAGTGAATAAAAGAAGTTAGTTTCTGAATAGCAGCTTTAACAAATTGTAATAAAAGTATTTTAATAAGCTATATTTGACCTACTCGCATTTGAGTTCGCACTCGTTCTTGGTCTCGTTCTCGATCGTGCAGACGACATCATTGCTCGTGCAGCCGCACGCTGTAAAACACGTGACGCTGTCATTGTAGTATGGATTTTGACGTACCGACAGAACGCTTGAAATGACGTCCGATGCTCCGACAAATGCATGAAAGCACGTTACGTCAAACGAGGCACGTGCGCGTAGCCAGCGATACAAGATGCAGTCTACTTATTGGACAAAATGAGGTTGTGCGCTATGACGTTACCTACTTTCCCGCATTTAGTCGGACAAAACGTCATTTTAGATGGTACGAAAACGGACTGTCGATACGTCAATGGTAATATCACAGAACGTTTTAAATGTGACCTTGATCGCCTTGATCAGGCTAATTCATTTAGAGAAAAAACAGTGACGTGAGATTCCACAGAGTCGATTAAATAAGTTTCGAAAATACCCGTCAGTCTTTAGTTTCGTACAATTAAAAAAAATCGTGATTTATAATACAATGTTCTACGAGAAATAAATAATGTAAATAAAAATCATCATATTGCACTGCTTAATGACAACATAAACATAAATATATGTTTTCCAATTTATTTCATCACAGTTTCCTTTTATTTTCAATATCTATAAGGCGTTTAGAAAAACAATTTTATTTGATTTAGCAATGAGTTTCCACGTCAATGTCATCGTCCACTCACCGTATGTGTACGCCACGCAGGCGAGAAACACCACAAGTTGCGCGTTCATATTGCCACGGAAACGAAGGAAGCAAGAACAGAGAGCGTATATCCGCCTAACACACAGTCACTGCAGATGCCGCGGTTTCCGCCCGCGACGCTTAAGTAGTGTCGGCCCCTACCGCGCAATTGACGCCACGCCCCTACGCTAGCTCATTACCATGTCGCTCGTAAATGATGACTTTCTCGTTACTAGGTGTTATTGTTTGTTATCACTGTCATCGACTTCTTGTCAAGACAAACCGCTGTTTACTATTCATTATTAGCAAGCCGCAGTTTAATTTTAATTGCACAACATGTGTGCACGTCCATTTATTATTGTGTTTTATAGTATAAAAATAACTAAATAACGCGACGGTGCGGTTATAAAAAATTACTAACTAAATGTGACCGCTTTTATCGCAATGTTTTATTTAATAAATTTATGTTCATTAAACAGTTTTTTGGCAGTTTATAGCTCATGGCATATAAAACTACTTTAAATAATTGATCTCATTCTAAATGCACCATTGTTCTTACACACACGTGCTTCTGTGGTTTTAAATTAAACGCGCAAATCACTCTCGTTCGTTCATAATAGTTTATTGTTTTAGTTTAAACTAGTTTATTAAAGGTCGACTGCGAAACCAAGAATGTTCAAACATATTGGTTTAATCATGTTATTAAATTAGCACACTAGAACATAAGCCGTAAAATGCAACATGATTTTTATCGTTATTCATTTCGTAGAATTGTTATTTTAGGAATTATCTAGTCTTCGTACATATAATAATAGTATTTTGAGAATGTTGACTGTACATGTTATCATAAAAAAGGAAATATATTTTGATTTTGCGTGCTATATCGTCAGTTAGAGCACGGTAGCCAGTTCAGTCGCGTAATAAGTTGAACACGAATAATACATATTTATTCATACCTTAATCACAAGGTATAGTTTGCACTTTCCATACAATGACATGGATGGCGTTTTAAAAATAAAGAACCAGCGTGATTTAGTTGGCACCGTGTTTTAAACCAATATTTTATGCAATTGATAGAAATTCGCACGGATGTATTCAGAATTTAGCTACATATCCGGTTTGTGGAGTGGGAAAATGTAATTCGTCTTTTACCCCAAATACATGTAGAAGAATAATATTATGACGGTTTATTTGCCTCATACCCTTTACTGGATCTAGTTGCCACCAGTTTCTTTTTCAATATAAGATATATTATCATGTTTAAAAATGTTCAAATAATACAGAAATAAGAATTTGTTGAAAAAGTGTGGCCCGCAAATTTGGTTTTGTTTGTTTACGATTCGACCCATTGCGTTGATATATACAGTTAAATAGCTTGACTGCAATCGATATGTTCTGTTGACTTAGTGACCTAGAGGTAACGCTCCAGATTGCGGTGCAAGTGGTCTCGGGTTCAATTCTCTGTTCCGGCAAGGATATTTTGCTAGCGTTTTTGTTTTGTTGTTGTTTTGGGGTTTTTATTTTTTGTCCAAAAAACATTTTTTACATGAAATTTTGCAAATCCTTCTGCAATATTAGCTCATTTCGTATACTTAACATACTGCAACATTTGTGACCGTTTTTAAGGGCATACAGATACAAACCTAGCATCATTATTAATGCAATTTCCCAACACAAAAAGAACGCACAACGAATTGCTCTTATCAACATGTGATATATACACCCGTCTGATTATGTTGACCACACAAATGTTATCATTTTGTATCTTTGTTTATTTTTTTCATTTAAGTACTACAGTGCAATATACAGAGTTTAAACTAATAATAACCAAAATGCCAAAGTCAGATGTGGTTTTGGGCACAGAGATTAAAGTCGATACCAAAAGGTATTCAGCATTTTATTGCGGCCGCACTTTATTCCATCAGCATCTCACGCGATAAAAATCGAAAAACGTCGTTACAAAAACAGGAAAACAGGATAACGACTCAGTGAAACTTCTTAAGCGTGACACAAGAACCGTCCAATCAATGCTAGCTGTATGCAGTATAACAATACGTGGCAGTATTTACGGATCTGTCATCGACTCGTCGGTCTAATTCTGTAGATGTCGCCGTATTCGCCGGTTGCCGTAGTCCCCAAGGCGCGTCTCTATGGCCGTCCTCTCGCGGCGCTCCTTGTCCAGCTCGAAGTGGACTTTCTCCACCTTCTTGTCGAGCACCATGAGCTTCACGTTCTCCGAGATCACGGTCGACTGCAGCAACATCCGGGTGGCGTTAGGGTCCTCGTTGCTCACCAGCTCGTCCGTCACTTGGGTCCGTAGGGCCGGCAGATTGTACTTGTCCGCCATCTGCAGATACTCCAGGCTAATCTCTACCGGAAGTGAGCCCGGCCGCTTGCCCTTGCGCGTCTGTCGGAAGGATTGTATAATTGTCTGCTCACAAAGCCGCTTGAGAGCGCTGATTTCATACTCCTCTGCCAGCGGCAAGAGCGCCATCGCTGACTGCTCTGTAACATGCATAATATTATATGTCATTAATCTCACTTTAAAAACATCACTGTTTGTTTGATAATGCTTGTAATCGAAGGTTTAGTCATATAGTAAGCAGAAGTAAAAGCCGGTGCAGCCTGTCCACCACTTTCAGGTCTTCAACGTCCAATGTATACTTACATTAGTATGGCAATTCATGAAAAAAGAAACGAACATTTAACAAAATCCTTGACTGTTTTAGTTTAACTATTATTATATATATTCTATATTTATTTCAAGTCTACGTTAAAATACTTTAAATTAATTTAAATTTTGATTTAGAATTTTCATGAAAGTAATGCCTCATAGGAACCGGATGCGCATAGTCATTATGTATGCTACAACACCTAAATGTAATACAATTATTCAGCATTAATACTTGCAGACACATAACAGGTTTGATATAAACATGCAGTTTGACAAAGTTATGCCCCCTTTTCGACTGAGAAATTCGAGGGTTATAAAACGTCCCATTTCTCACCAACCAAAGCGTTGCTTTTACTTGGTAAATCTTCAGAAATAGAAGTATATTAATTATATTAAACAAAACCCATTGAAACAGGTTGATTACGAGTGTTTTTTGCCAAATAATTTTTGCTTTGACGTTTGTGGTCGATGTTTGGAAAACAGACATTTTGAATACTTGGCTCATCCTCTGTCTGTTGACATTTACGCTTTTAATATATTTTTATTTAATGATGACTAGTTTATTAGGTAACAATGACGAATACATATCTTATTACGGTGACGAATGCTGTACACTTTCGTCAGATATGCAAAACTGTACAGATTAATTGCTTGGAGTGATCATTTTAACAACGCACGCGGGAATGTTTGCATTCGACTATGATGTACCTCACGTTTACTTCAAAAAGTTGAACTCAGCCTCTCGAGTGTAAAAATAATTAATGTAGGTTAAGTGGTAGCTTTAACTATCAACTGACACTTTAATAGTTTTATTCCACATTTACTGACCGCCCTATTAAAACATAACGTAGAACAACGCTAGTCTACCTGTTCGTATGCAGTCCATGTGTGAATATATCTCTCTTATAATGTAGCCCACAGATGGTTTTAAACAAGTTAATTATAGTCCCATTAAAAGTTTTTTTATTTTGTTATAATGCAGTCCACATGGAGGTTAAATACATCATATGTATCTAATGAAATCCAAGCAAGGTTCAATATACATACTATTATTATGTAGTTCAACCGTGTGTGAATTTAGTCAATACACCTGCTATAATACAGTCTACGCGTAAGTCAACATACCTGCTATAACCAGGAATAGAGAGCCCTGCTATAACGAAGTTCACGCGTAAGTCAATATACCTGCTATAACGAAGTCTGAGTGTGAGTCAATACACCTGTTATAATGCAGTCCACGCGTAAGTCAATATACCAGCTATAATGCAGTCCACGCGTAAGTTATTATACCTGCTGTATTGTAGTCCATGCGTGGGTCAATATCTGCTATATTGTAGTTTATGCGTATGTCAATACATTCTATATTGCAGACCACGCGTAAGTCAATATACCTGCTAAAACGAATTCCTAGCGAAAATTATTAAACCTGCTGTAATGTAATTCATACGCAAGTCAATATTTGCTAAAATGTAGTTTATGCGTAATACCTGCTATAATGCAGTCCAGGCGTAAGGCATACCTGCTATAACGAAGTCCATGTGTAAGTCTATTTACCTGTAATAATGTAGTCCACCCGTGGGTCAATGTATGCAAGCAGCTCAATTACGTCATCAAGGGATTTTTCGGGCAGGTCGAGCTCGCGGTTTTTGGAGCTGGAACCCAGGATCTTCGCCATCTTGGGCGAGTTGTAGGCCAGTAGCGCCCGGCAGGTAAACAGCTTCTTCCCGCCAACCTGGGACACCAGCAGATTGTGAGTAATTTAAATAGCTTCTGGTCGACACTTAACAGTAAAAGATAATAATTTTAAGATAATAATTCCTAAAAGAAAATGCTATTTAATCAGTTTCAAAGCTTGTCCTTGTTTGTGGACGTTATATAAAGTGTTAATGAATTTAATGCACACAAATATTTTACTTTTATTAATGACATGGCATTTGCCGACATTTTATAATGCAAAAAACCAAGTCATTGCTGTATGCACATGTAATTTATCTTATTCGTGTGACATTTATTCGTCACTTCAACATATGCTCGGAAATGGCAATTACGTTGAACAAGTTTTTTTCTGCTTTATCTTTTGAAATAAGAAAACCCAAACTGACATTTACTTCATGATAATGATATTGTCATTGTTGTTCACGAAATGTTTTCGAGAGTCAATAATAAAATAATAGGTTATAGTTTGAATTTCAAAGTCATCAAAATATAGGAGATCTTTATCGAAATTTAGCGTCGAATTATACTACTTTTGAATTGAACAACCTGAAAATCGCTTCCGCGATATTGAACGAGCCACATAAAAAGTACTGATTTTCACCCTTTTTCTGTGTTTATCAGAAGAATGGTTTCTCATACTTACCGTACACCAGGCGGTATTCTTCAAATCATTAAAACATAAAACACGAACTTTTACATTTGGGTACTACAACATATGAGTTTCTTCTTTTAACGCATTCATGTACCTGCAGTACGACATCAGCGAACGGATCCTGCTTAAAGAATGGCAGGTCGATCTCGTCTGTCTTTGTCGGATCCACCTGGTCAACGTCATCGTTCTCTGCGCGTGTCGTGGCGTCACCTCGTGATGACGTCAGCTCTGAGAGTCTGTCTGTGCTGGCTCCAAAGATGGACGATCGGGACGTGAGATCACCGGTGCGGAGACTAGAGCCGTCCCCGCGAGCCGTCTGTGTGATAAAAGCGTCATCCCCGCCACGGACAGGCTGTCGCGATGCTCGCGATTCCGCTCCTGTCTTTCGCTCGTCATTAGTTAGACTGCTGCGCATCCTGTTCCGGTTGGTAGACTGTGTCCCTACTCGCGGGGTAGTAGACTGGTTTCGTAGCGACATCGTAAACAGTTTGATCACGGGATCATATTGTTAAAGATTTATCCTTGAATTCAGTGATAGGTCACTTATGTTTTAATAGCCTTATAAACTGCATACTTTTAACAGTTTAACATAATAACGAGGCATTTTTATACAGCCTGCTCGCTGTCTTTTCAATTTCAAGACAAATAAATGACACAATTGAAAGCGACTGGATCGTGACTTTAAACAAAGATATTGGGTTGATTGAATGTCAAAGAAGTAAAATGATACTCTACATACTTTCATTAAAAGCAATTTAACTTTGAAGCGCTACTGAGTAAACAATATTGTTTAGTTTTTATTATTCTAATCTTTAAACAAACAGAAGCTATTTGATTTGTTTCATTACAGTTTAATCATTTAGTTTGTGTGTTTAAAAACAGCAAATCTATGTTACTAATAATAAATACTTCAAGCATATGACAACGTTCCAATGTTTTGTTTGCTTGCCTTTTTCGTAAAAGGGTTAATAAGTCACACACGCATTGACAAATAATGCAGAAAACCTTTATTAAAAATCAAGCTGCATGTTTGATTGATGATAGGAAGCAGGTGGTTTACGCGGGGAGCCGGAAGTCCTCCCCATTAACCTGGTGCAGCGGCCGCTGGTTCACGCGCGTACATCAATCTCCCGGGTCCGTGTTTGTTGTCCTGTCATTACTACACTGACGAGTGGCGCGATACATGGAGGACTTTCACCAGGTGGGTTCATGTGTGGTTGTTCGCCAATCGTTAAAGATGCTAGGTCTGTATACTGATAACCGGTCACAAATGTTGCTGTATGTTGTGTATACTAAATGAACTAAAAGGAATAGCAAACTGTCATGACCAATAATGTCTCTTTGGACCAAGACGTAAAAACAAAAACAAAAACAAATAAAATAAAATAAAAATCCTTGCCCGAGCCGAGAATCGAACCCGGGACCTCTCTCACTGCAGTCTGATGCGTCACTTCCACCGAGAAAACTGAATGTATCAATTGAAGTCAATCTATTTAACTGTTTTAGAGTAATGGGTCGAAACATAAATAAACAAAGGCAAATTCGCGGGCCAAACCTTTTAAAACAAAGTCGTTTTCTGTAATATTTTAACATGCATACATAACTATATTTGGCAGTCTCTTAAATTTACGGGAGTATGATTAAAAAGTGAAATGAAAACAATGCACAGATCCATTGCTGGTCATATTCCCTATAATTTATTAATCTTACAAAAAAACAGTAAAAATTTCACCACAATGAAGTTGCTTACAAAAGAACACATGGCAATATTTGTGGTTAAATCCATTCATATTCAAATTATTGGTCAGGTTTATGGATCTATCAATTCTAGTCAAAAATTACAGGCATAGCATCTTCAACTTCTAAATATAATTATATAAACAAATAGTCGTCATAATTATAATAAAAATATCTGATGCGTATTTTCATAACACGTAACAACTTGCCTTGACACTTTAATGATATTCAGCAAATTTGAAAACTTTATGAAAGCTTTATTAGTAAAGAATAAACTTATTTGACCACTTTCTTTGCGGTGCAACGTCAGTCAGTTTAGTTTCCACGTTGGTTTTGTATTTCTTTTCCTTGTCGAGGGCCGCACTTAGTCGAGCAAGCTTCTTCTGGAGAACCAGGAGTTTGAGCCGCTCACTAAGCTCGTGCAGGTTTGCGACGCTTTCCATGACGTCATCGCCGGACATGACGTACTCGTCCACGCACATGACCTCAAGTTCATTCAGCTCGTGCCTGTCTGCCAGGACGAGGAAGTCTAGCGTGACGTCACCTGGGAGGAAACACACCCTCTGGGGTAAACTGGTAGCTTACATGCTAATTATAGATCACTTAATACTCAAATGCTTTTAATTCTTTAAATAAAGTACTTCATTGCGAAGTAAAGTAATTTTAAAACTAATAGTAACCAACATTTCAATGTAAGCTGTAGTTTGGGTACAAGGATTTAAATCGACACAAAAAAGATTTTCAGGATTTTCCTGCGGCCGCACTTTATTCCATCTGCATTTCACGCGATAAAGTTCGGAAAACGTCTTTACGAAAAACGGGCATACACGGTAACGACTCAGTTAAACTTCGGAAGCGTGACATTATAACAGTTCATAACATCTTCAAATGTGCTTGTTGAAATTCCTGTATAGG
>Ga0224511_10001042_pt1 | contig 15705 bp, 11 predicted proteins | sample SF_May12_sed_USG_2_FD_169988 | JGI IMG/M metagenome (GOLD analysis project Ga0224511, IMG submission 169988) | Sediment microbial communities from San Francisco Bay, California, United States - SF_May12_sed_USGS_8_1 | ecosystem: Environmental > Aquatic > Marine > Sediment | place: USA...
GGGTTAGGTAACTGTGAAAATCATAGAAACCGCACACTAAAATAAGACTGTTGTCTTTGTGATTGGCTGCTATGAAGACTATATGCATTCACAAATTACAGACCTGGGAGCTGCGAAGCCTCTGTCAATTGAAAGCTATATGTTATTGAATAGACACGCCATTAATAGCAAAACAAAAGCTGACAGAGAATATTTAAGCATTACTCACTTTATCCACAAAATGAGCTCAGTGGTAGAGCTCTGAGTTTGCAATCATGAGAACTTAGGTGCAAATCCCATGTCACAGCGGGTTTCTGTTGTACGCGCTCTTCACACTTATCCAATCTCCTCAGGATTAGGACCAAGCGCCCGAGTTAAATGAGTGTTGATTATTAGCTGCATATAAATGCCTCCGCAGTTCCAGGGTCACAATGTTGTCATTGTATGGCCACCATGACTTTTTAACTTCGGTACTTCAAGGGACCAGTACAAAGCCTGTCATGAGTTTGAATTGTCCCTTCCAATAAATTTGACTAGGTTTGCAAAATTTGACGCTCTTTTCGTCATTCATATAGAGTCATACTACAGTAAGAGATCTGCAATTTTATTGAAAAACCCAAATCAGGCATTAACTATACAGGTTTTATTCCAAAACCATTTTATTTGATTTGTTAAGGAATCTACAAAAATTGATATGAGGGTTGCGAAGAACGGTGTAAAGTATTTGGAGTATCCATTCAGACTCCTCAAGGTAAAACAAGAATCAAAAGCCTGGGAACAACTTTTAGTAAACTTTTGAATCATTGTTATCATACCAACCCAATGGATTATTGAGCTCCAGACTTCCAATCACAGAATAAGATTGACTCCCCTACCTGTTCTATGCATCAGATATAGGTGGAGAGAAACCCTATAATTGAACCAGATGGAGCTTTTGTAGTGTTGGACCTGATTGCTTGTGGATACCGTATTACCCCTAGATGGCTGAGTACTATAATATATCATAGACCAAATGAGACAAATACCTATTTAACGCGTTAACATGTTCTTATTGAGAATTGTCTTGCCTTCGCCGCAAATCGGGCTCTACTCGCCATTGTTTTGAGTGGCACCCTTTAGTACCCTAATTTTGAGGGGGGAAATATTTTGTATTGGAGGTAAGGAAGTCCATTTTCTGCCATTCACAACTTTTGCGAAATCTTTACCGCTGCAAGAGTACAACTTTCAAATGGTCAAATAAGTGTAGTTTTTACTGTCTCCATGACCGAGGTACTTCAAATGAAAGTTGGAGCACCCAAAAAGCGAAGGGTTGAGGAGTAAGTATGACCAAAGGTTCCATATCCCGCATGGGATTTGTCGGAATAGTTCCTTACACTTACACTACACTCTACAGTCTACACTACAGTCTAGCAAAACAAGTGACTGCGACTGTGACTGTGAGTCTGAGGGACAGTGTGTCACTCACTCACTGTCAGTGTGAGCTACTACTCACTAGCTCACTGTTACTGTTAGTACTTGGTTAGTACTGTTTAGTACTATAGAGAGTATAGTACTAGTATAGCAGCTTTAAATTACTAATAGAAGTAGTATGGCTACTACCGACTACCCGAGGCGAGTAGCTATGCGAAAGATAAATAATAAAATACATACAAATGATACATTCAATACTGAATAGTCTATCACATCAGTATCAGTAAATATGATCACACTCACGGAGTGATACTGATACTGATGTGATAATATTAGCTAAAGATATGCTTCTTTTAAACAACTATGGCACACAGTGGCATACTCATTCAAAAATGGTCATTCAGTTTACTCGTTGTTTCATTTAGTAATAAACTCGGTTGATTTACTGAATGAGTAATAAGTTCACCATCACTCACTCACTCACACCGTGACACTGTCACCTGTGTTAGTGATTGACTGTGTCTTTCTGTGGAGATTTTCGCTCCAAAAACGCAAGTCCTTCACTGTTAGTGTTACTGTAGTACTTGTCATGGGATTGGTCGACGTTGACGAATTACAGTACAATGGTGGACATGAACAAAAGGCGACATGTATAAAAAGTGGCACAGATAGGAACAAAAGGCGGCATAATTAGGAACAAATGGATACATGGGGGAAGCAAGAGTGGCAATGCAATCAAACTGTGCAAACGGACACAGCCCATCAGTGTCATATAAACATATATACATATGACATGTACATGGTAACCTACGTATATGAAGGGTTGCAGCCCAAGAATACCAGCAACAACGTCATGTCTTACATGTAGTAGGGCAGTGGAGTGCGCACTGTAGTACTACATGTACATGTAGTGTGTAAAAGTACCCCTGGTACCAGTGGTGTTTTGGCAGTTTCGGAACCAGGGGGAAAGATCATTTCGTTCAAATTACTGTAGCAGAGCCTGGCCATTGACAACCCATCCAATGGTATGTAGTCTTTTTAGCAGAGTAGAAAATACTTGCACTATATGTCACAAAAGACTCATATTTTAAGATGCCAATGCGCTACACTAGTTGTCAGAGTGTCTATGGGGGCCCGGAAGCTGGGAGCATTTCTGCTTTTCAGATGGTGAAATGTGCATAGTTTTAATACTCAACACTATCTGTTGAATTCAATTTATGTGCACTTTATATATACATTTAACATTTTAATAGTCCTGACATGACAATTGGCAACTCAGGGGAAAAATACCCTCTTGATTTTCCTAAAACAGAACTAGGGGGAAAGATACAACTTGCCAATACCCTAGTGACTGGTACCAAAATATAAAAAAAAAAAAATATACACATTTTCCTGTGCCTGGTGCTTCCTGTTGGCACTGATGATAATTTGGGAACTGACGCCCTTCGTGTCCGCTTTTATTCTTTTCTCTGCCCACATTTATTCCTGTCGCCTTTTGACTAGCCTAAACTCGTTTGGCGCTTGCAGGCAGAATGCTTATTCAATTTCATTATCAACATTAAAAGTATACACAAAAATTGGCAAACTATTCGAGCTAACTCTGCCACTGCTCTCTGAGCCTTGTGATTTTTGGAATAGTTGGCTCATTCGTTTTTATTTAGCTTGTTGTATGATTGACACGAGACTCTATTTATTCCAGACTTGATGACGATTGCCGAATCATCAGTGAGAGTCCCGCTAAAAAAACAAAAACCAGTAGTAGTTTTTTCCAGTCTATGTTCATTAGAATTGGGGATTGGTTTAAATCTACCCGTAACCGCACTGGTACCACTGCTGGAAGTTTGTTTGGAAGCCTCAAGGAAAGTAATAGTGCAGCTGATGCAATAGCCCATGGTGGTCAGGTGAGTTTACCTTGGTTCAATGTCTTTGGAGTTTGTCTGAATCACTTGAAGCATAATACACCGCTAAAATGGGATTTGTTGCATTCAAGGGGTTATGACATGAGCAAAAGTGATTTCACTTGTTTGTAGATTCTGAAGCCTACCATGAACAAATGGGCCCAATACCCAGTTCAAATGGACGCTTAGACATAACCCTATCGAATGCGCATACTTAGAGCCCTTGGCGACGCACTTTCAGACCGTCGATGTACCAGAATTGGCCACGAGATAGGAAATTAACACAGAGCTGTTGGTGTTTGCGTTGATTTTTCGGCGTACGCGCTGATGTTTGGAAAATCCTCTTGCAGGTGCACACTAGACTTGTGGTTACACGAGTCTATATAGAGAAAATGTTCAACCAAAATATAGAAATAGAATTTCAGAACGCAGTTTTTCACCCCTGTCAGCGAGGGTTAGTGCTATTATTGCGAAATGATAGAGGCCTGAATGCAACGGCCTCTATTTAGGGCTAGGGAAAACCGGCAAAGCACTGCTTTTAGCTTTAGTTTTCTCCAATCTTACGTTCAATTTTAAGTTCTACTCGATGTTATAAGGAGTTCACTAGGTTACTAAATTTTAGCAATCAGATCTCATTTTATTTCTATTCGGGCTGTAGTTATTCAAGTGACCGATATTCGGTTTGTGGAAAAAGATCACTCACTATCGCTACACTGAATGTGGAGTTGCCTCCCTTTAAGAATGGGAAACACAACTCCCAAGGTGCCTCTACCATCAACCGTGTCATAACCCCGTTAAATCAAACATTCAATCGAATTTCATTCTACTTTAGTACTTAGCGGACGCCAGCACTGATAAGTTCATGTTGAGGGATACACACCCTGTTGGTAATGGTGGGTCCTCGGAACGACAGGCTTCTGCTGGGATTCCCAACAGACAATTATCCCAAGGTCAGTGTCTCCTCTGCGCGCTACAGCACTAAGCATGAGATTAAGTCAACTGTTATCTTGGAGTAGCAAATATGACCAATGCCTTATGCATTTGTTCAAGTTCAAACCACATAATAAAATCATGAGGATATTTCATAGGTGTCTATATGAATGGCATCGGTACATCTGGATGGTGTCACAAAACTCAGGCTTACAGTCAGAGCGACCAAACTCAAACGAGACCAGCAGCACCCGCCTTTAACTTGCCTGGGGACCACCAAAAGTGAGTGAAAGGTCATATCTCTGATTAATTACCATCCTACGGATATGAATGCTGATGTTTACTGCCACTGTTACGGAAAGCCCGTATACTGATTTTTGCCCGGTCATTGTATGTTGTCCAGAAGTTGTCCACCCATTCCCTCTTAGAAAGTGTTAGATATTGTACATCAACTCATTGTTCCTCATGGTTCTATTTTGCACTGCTATCTTTTTTTGCAGATTACCTAACCAATACAATTCCCAAATTGCACAGTTTTCTGCTAGTCAACAAACCTTCAACAACGGCCCAATACCTACAGCTTCTTACAACAACACAGCGTGTGAACGAACAAACGGCTGCTTTGAGACAAGGTAGGTGACAGTTTTGTGTATGTCTTAACAATCTGCCGGTTCAGCAAGTTTGTATATGAAAGCTTCTATATACCAATTGGCTTACAGCTGTGGAGTTACTATCTTGTGCAAGAGTGTCCTAGCGATTTTTCGGGGAAAAAGGGTGGTATCAAATAATCTTAATTGTAGTAATTCGGACGAGGGCTTAAACAGAACCTTACAAACAAGCTATGTGCAGCAGACACCTACTCGGGTTCAAGCTAGTGTGTATGATCGGAAATATGATACCCTGGAAGTCGGAAATGCCAGCTCCTATGTTACAAGCAGGAGCTCAACTAGGAAGAAAACCACAATAGAACGGGTAAATCTTCTTCGATCCTCATCTCAGCTCTATAGCAATTGCTCAGAAATTGGAGGATCAGTAACATTTCGCAAATTACATAACATCGTGGCTTTCTTGTGACAGTCTATTTACTGACTTTCAAACAATGGCTCAACGTATTAACTTGGTTGTACACTAGATTTTGCCTGTTTCTAACGGTGATCAAGATTCTTTGGGTCATGAATCTTTGAAGACAGAGCCTCAATAAAACACAAGACTGTTCAAGGTAATAGAATGAATTGTAATAGATTTCTGTTGATAGTTATTATTAATATCCAGTCTCGGTTATTTGTTGCAGTGCTATGATCTGGAGGAGAAAGCTCGTTATAAGAAATTGTTGGAAAATTTTTCTCTTTCGAATCTGCCGTCCACTGGCGAGAAGGCACAAAGGTTTGCTAAATATCTTAGCGCTGCCTACCCTGAGCAGAAAGATACCACTCTGTAAGTTCTATTACTGACTTCTATTTTCTAGTATTCCACTGCCTGCCAAACTATTGATGTTTGACTGGACTGTCTCTGGTATTGTTTCTTGACCTATGAATTTGTCTTACATGGAAGATAAAATAAAACTAGCCTAACTTGACTTGAGCTATATTGCGTTGATGTTATATTCTCAATGCATGGTGTAAGTGCTCTATCGTTACGCAGCGAAAATTCATGTTGGTTTTTCCATCTACTTATGATGTTACACTGTTATGATGTCACAGGAAGAAACAACTCTTCTCAGACAAGACGGTTGCATCAGTCTGTTTAGATGAATCAATTAAAAATCGCTCAGATCTGGACCAAAGTGTGAGCAGTTGTACCAGTTCCGTGTCACCGGTGAAAGCCAGCTCTCCTGCTGTAAAGAGGCCGCCATTGCATACACCCAATTATGTACAAAGACAAACGCCTCCGATTGAAGTCATCAAGCCCTCCAAGGTGGCCCAGCAGTGCGACGAACTGATGAAACGCATGCAAGGCTTGTAAGTTGTAGGACTGCAGTGACTGATTGTACATAGTGCGAAGCTCATAGGACAACGTTCTTCACAACAAGCCACATCCACGAGAGTATTACAGAAGGATTGCCTAACTGTGATTTATAGGCTTTTTCTGCTATCCTTGCCATCGTTCAAATCAACAATTTTGTTCTAGTTTTTGCTCATGTAAGCCGATCCATTCTCTTCCATTTGGGTTAAGCCTCGTTGGTAGATGTGAACCTCTATCAAAGTTCTTAGCTTTCCCCTCATGTGGTATTATGGCCCTGAAGGGAAGAAAAAAAATGGAAATGCTGATTCTGATTTGGGTATAGTACAATTATGTTGTGAAAGGGAGATGACACTCATAACCCCAAATATAATTACAGGAAAGAGAGAAGTGTGGAGCGACTAGAATTACAGAAACGGCTGGTGGCAGAGGAAAGAAAACTTGCTGAATGGGACAAACTGGTGAGTTCAGCTCATACACATACTGCAGATAGGTCTACTAGGTTTTCCGGAAGATAGTGTTGCCTCGAACCTGAGTGTCATTGCCCTTTTTATAACTGATTTTCGTGGAAATGAAGGGAAAATTCCCATGTAGTGCTGTTCATCTGTCTTCCCCCGGCCAACATTCCCATTCTGTTCAGCGTGAGGAGGAGGACTTGCACCTGGAGAAGATGGTACAGCAGAGGCTACGACTCAGCGCCAAAGTCATTCTTGATGATCTTCCTGTCGAACCCGTTCAAGATGAATTTCCTGGTTAGTTTACGTAGTTGGTATAACATTCAATTGGTGGCCTGGTCATAATGTCAGCAACGTAGCTAAAACATTATTGATTGAAAGAATCGAGCTGGACTGACTGCTGGAAGACTGTGAATAATTAACTCCGATGATTTTATTTGCAGAGCTGACTGATGAAGCCAATATGGTAGTAGCTAAAGCACTGAGTCAAGGCCCTGACAACATATTGTCTGATGCGTTTAGAATCAAGATAAAGCGGACAGACATTCATACACTAGCTGGACTGAACTGGCTCAATGATGAGGTGGGTGTGCCAGCACACGAATAGATTTCATAGCCCAATACTGGTAAGCTTCACAGTGTTTTTCCTTATCGGATCACAATGTTTATTGGAGTATGTCAGCTAGTCGTAAATGGTGGAATGGCTCAGGCCCACCCTCAATTTGAAGGTCCTCGAATCATGTGATCTTTTAATCGAGGGATCACTGTAGCAATTTAGGTTACAAAGGGCTAACCGTCAAGATGCAATCTAGTCGATATTGAGGTGTAAAGGTGTTTGCCATAGAATTTCTCCCTAGTTTGCTCTAGATAATTGGGGTAGCAACCTCTTGAGTACTGAGGCAATAAACCAAGCAAAATTCTCCTGTAGCCTGCTTTTTTTAACCTCAAGGAATAAGTACACCCTTGAGCGCTGAATGCCTGTTCATGTTAATGACTTAGGAAGGAATCAAATCGATCCGATCTGAGCAAAAACCGCAATTTTTTGTAAACTTAGAGCATAACAGTTCATGAAAATAGCTGGATGGTTAGATCCGATTGTGAGTTCAGTAACCTACCAAAATACATCCGAAGGGTTAGTGAACCCCAGTGACATGTCACTGGTGAACCTACTAGGAGGAGTGTAGGGGGGGGTGTGATGTCAGCCAGCAGGCTGGGGGTTGCTTGCCCCTGCTCTGGATGATATGACCGAGGCAATCTGATCTCAAACCCTCACACTGAAATCACAATGAAATCAAAATTCATCCCGTTCACAATGTGTCGCTTACATTGAGATACTAGCTACAACAGAAGCCTTCAGTAAATGTATAATCTTTATTATTTTCTTTATTCCAGATCATCAACTTTTACTTCAATTTGATTCAAGCGAGAAGTGAAAATGAAGGCATGCCTAAAGTCTACGTTTTCAATACATTTTTTTACCCCACTGTGATGAAGCGTGGCCACGCAGGAGTGAAAAGATGGACTCGCCAAGTGGACATTTTTTCGAAGGATATTCTCCTTGCTCCAGTACACATGGGAGTACACTGGTGCCTTGCTGTGAGTTAACATAGATTGCTAAAAGGAAAACCATAGAAATCAATATCATTTTAGGTGCAGTTTGGGGTTTAGGTTGATAGCCTCATCATTGTGTATAGGTCATTTAAAATTGGTAAATAGGCGTCACTATGCTAGGTTTCAGAGTGTTCACGCTTGTAAATTATATGGAGCTTTGCAGCATTATTTGAGAAATCCCACCCACATTAGTTGAAAACACTCCGTCCATTGTATCTAAATGGTTGTCTGTCTCATTGTCACAGATCACTTTAAACCATAAATAATATTTCGTATGGTTAAGTATGGAAAAATGTTGAACTATCGCATGATTCGCAGTTGTTTTTTTCATTTTAGTCTATAGATTTCCGGTCAAAGAATATCACCTACTATGATTCAATGGGAAGTAACAATAATGCATGCTTAGTTGGACTTAAGCTGTATTTAGAAGAAGAAAGTCTAGATAAGAAGAAACAGTCATATGATACATCTGATTGGTGTCTAGAAAATAGAAAAGTAGGTATCCCTCAGTCTGTTTTCAATGTGATTTGCAACTACAGCGTCCCAGAATGTAAAAAATCATTACACGCTTGCGACGTTAACATTTGTTATTGAGAATCGTCACGGCATGCAAAGTCCCATTGCGCCGGCCTTGTGTGTGCTCCGCATAGTGTGGTTACTCAGTGTTTGACGCCACTCTTTTTTAGGATATACCCCAGCAGATGAATGGTAGTGACTGTGGTGTCTTTGCGTGTAAATTTGCCGAATATATTAGTCGAGATGCAGATATCACCTTCACCCAGGTGTGTTATTCAGCCGTATTCATACTGATATGTCCTGTATGCATCTATCTTTCTATGTTTGCACCGGCCTATTACAGATTGTGAACTCAAAAGTCATTAACCTCGCTATCTCCTCTAAATTCACAGTTGATTCAGTGTTAGGACACTGTCTGTACGACGCTAGGACGCTGCCATTTTGACACACTATACGCTGGCTTTCTATCACACTCTGCATTATTTTTCTCTGTAGGAGAATATGCCCTACTTCCGGAGGCGGATGGTTTACGAGATTATTATGAAACGGCTATTATAAGCTTGTGTTGTAAAAACCCATGGATAGGTCTGGCTAGCATGTAAATACCGTGCTCAAAATCCCACATTTCTTGTTATTTTTATATAGATGTTGGTGAGCAGTCAGCCAAGATTGTATACAGGAATTGTGTATTTTATTGTAAATTTCGTTTGTTACCGTTACATTATAATTATTAACCAAACAGTGGCAGTCATCATGCTTGTAATAACAAAACTATTGAGCCCAGTCAGATATTGTAATAAGGTTAAAAATAATCTTTATTGTCAGTAGCGAGACCGGCTTACGGGTAAGCTAATACACATGGGGAGCTGTAAGGCAGGTGTATCAGCAATGAAGATTTTAGTCTATATCTGAGTTGTCACTGGAGCTAGGCAAATCATCCTCTGGAGGCAGACTGTTGGGTATAGCGGGCTTCAGCACTTGCATCTTACTCTTATTGAGTAGTCGCTCACGAGCTGCTTTAGCCTGAAACAGGAAATGTTATTGATGCCGTACACATTAAAAGTGAATGCAAGCAGATGTATGTCCGTATGCTAAATGTACCTTACCTGCATGAATATCTCCTGTAGCTGGGCGGGATCCTCGGGGATTTCACAATCATCATCACCGTCATCATCCTCATCTTCGTTCCAACCCATTTCATGCAACAGTCTGCAATAAAATTCAGAGAATTAGTATACAACATTGCGTCAGGGCAACCATTGATAATTTGGTAGGCGAACAGTAAATGAAGAGGAAATCATCTGATGTTTATCTTTAGAGAAACAACTCTGACATACCTTTTCTCTTTCTCAACAGAGCTAGAGAGTGTTGGGGCGGAATCCCCATTCTGGCGGGTTTGGGGTGTTGAGGTTCCATTTGTAATTGGGATGGTGTTGGTTCTTCGGACAGGTTTTATATGCGCTCTGTAAACTTCGCCGGTCATATTACTCGTCAACACTGGAAGAAACAACCTTATGAGACACCTGTGTAGGTGTTTCCAATATGATAATATAAAGACTACAACAAGTTTTGTGGTAAATATATTTATCTATTTGCGCACTGTTAGTCATTTATGTTGCTCTTGATCAGGTCCGGGAATTACTATATTACTAAGTTATGGTAAGGACGGGTGGTACTCACATTTGTTGTTAGGGAGTTTGTTGGCATTGACGTTATCATCTAAAGCTCTTTGCTGTGGTGTGGATTGTTTAATTCTCCACTGAGCGGTCTGGGTGCTGTTTGGTTGCTGTCCTTGACCTCCACTCAAACACGGAAAATCCTCCTCTACTGTACGAGTGACAGGCGGGCTGGTCAGTGGAGGTCGTGGATCAACGACCGGCTGCAACAAGACACACTTTTCGGATAATCATCCCCAACTCAGCCATAATTGTAGGGTGACAACAACAATCGAGGAGTGGCAATTCTAACAGAATATAAAACACCTGTATGTATCCCAAGGCGGTTACCCGATATCACATTTACAGTGAGACTACCAAGGGTACTTACCGGTGGTCTGGACTCTACATGCTGTGAGAGCCGCCCATTGAAACTTTTATGGTTTCTACCATTTCGGACTTGAGATGCATGCCCTGGACCCTGGTGTCTCACCTGTAACACACAATACATGTCCGTACAATGATTCGGCAAATAGCTATCAACCAATAATACACGCTTGCCACGGAAAAAAAACCTCTGAAAGCCTACATCATTATGATCACAAACAAAGAACTTACCGGCGGAGGGTTGATTCGGTAAGACTGTGATGGGTGATAGTTGCTTGGGCTTCCCTGATAATTGTGTGATAGGTGCTGTGTTTGACTTGGGTGTGAGTTACTGCGACTCGGAATATGGTGATGATGCCGACTAATCTCCTGTTTTCTCTGCTGAAAAAGACATCCGTAAGTAAAGGATTGAAAGCAAATCATTCAGCAAATCAGCTGACCTGATATGACATACAGATTCATAGTGCAAGTGCTATATCACTAGTCTAATGGAACGTTTATGCATAATCCAACTGAATTATTACCAATTTTACCGCGATGCAAAAACAAAGTGGCTTGAATGGCAAGTGTTCTACATACAGTGCAATCGCAATGGATTATGAAGTTCGATTCTACGAAGTCTAATTAACCCTTTGATATCTACCTCTGGGTTCTGTTCTGGAAGCTTTAACCACGCTGGTGCAAAGTCAATAGCTGATTTGTTAGCTGGGTTTGCCATTAATGGTCTGTCATTGCATCACAACACTGACAGAGCTGAAAGAGAATATAAAAATTTTGCGGCGGAACAAATCGAGATTCTGTTGACATGCCATAACCTGTTGAGAAATTAAAAAAAATTGAGAAACCAATGTTGGGCTATTTATTAGGTGAGATGACGAATGAACTGACTGGGAGAGCAAAAGGTGCTTACCTTTAAGATAGAACAGAAGTTTTGATCGGCTGAATTGGAGACTTTGTCCAGAGTAAGTGGGCACGTGTAGACAATTTAGTTGAACGGATTCCCGCTGCTTATAGTGTGATGCAGCAACACAATCTATCTGCCAACAGTTTCTGTTTAGAGGCAATTCACTATTTTGTGACGTCACGGCCTAGGGCATTCACTTGGCCAACTACGCAAGAAAACCAGGTTGATTGAGCTTGAACAATAGCAAACCAGTTGGTTTGACAAGCGCAGATTAGGATAGCGACAGCCTGGAGACCTCAAGTGCAATTCAATATGATTCGTCAACCTACAAGAAAAAAATATGTTTAAACATACAGCAGGCTATCGATAGTTCAGTACAGTGAATGTACTAAACATGCTTGCATTCAACTGGGTAACGAGCAATTGGCACAGGGTATGTACCGGTACAAAAATGCAGTCCACTCCACCAGCAGCCAGTAAATGATATCGAATGGAATGGGAGTGAGCCTCAAAATGAGTCTACAGTACTTACAAGACTTAGTAGACTCTAAATATCGCTTATAAGCATGTTGACACCCTACTTAGGCTGAAAATGAAAGTTTTTTTTAGAGAATGCCACAGTCAGACTGAGGGTCAGTCAGTCAGTGAACCGAGTCTCCCCTATAAATCATTTCAGTTTGATTCTAGTATTATATAAAATTTTATCATAGCAATAGCATCATAGCATGACATCAAACTCAAAGCTACCCTTTAAGTTTAACTTTAACTTTAAGTTTAATTTAAAACTGGTATGATCATAATACACTGCCCAGGAGTACCGACTAACTTCCACAGCAATCAACTTATACTAGTAGATTAATTAGAAATTCTAGGAAAGAAGCAAAAGAACCAAGTAAACAAGTCACCTACGCTAAAAATAAAAGTAAACTGCACTGGGCAGCGACGAGCCAACTCAACTGCCAAGTCTGCCCATTCGTCTCGGTAAACTGTATGTAGGATTGTAGCTAATCACTACCGGTCCTATAGGCGATAAATAAGTTGTCGAGTATCACTGGCTCCATCGTTGCCAGAATGTATTCAGTTCTGTTGCTCAAGCACTTAGCTAAGTGACTGATTACCCACTCTGAATTGAGTCGTGGACAAGGATAGAGAGCGACTGAAGCCGAAAGTTGAGAGTGAAGAACGAACAGAAAGTGAGAAACTGAAAGGGCGAGACGAAAACGGAAAGCATGTCTGCCGCTGGCAACGCCCTGAGCGCCGATAAAATTACTTACTGTGCTTTCTTTGATCACTTCTTCGTTTTGCTCTACTATTCCAATTTCGTTTGACTGACAAATTATGGGGTTTCAGCGACAAAAATGAGTGGGAACTCGATTTTCCAAAGTTACACCGACCTTCACCTTGTCGATAATGACATCTACTTCCGTTGGGTGATTCAAGGAGAAACAACTTCAACTCCAAGAATAACGGCTATATGCGGAGCAGACAACTCCTTCAATGTTGATGACCCGCCGTTTTGTGTATGTAGGGATTGCAAATTGCGTTGGGGTTCTGCAACCAACTCCACTGTTCGTAAGAAGACAAAATAAGCAGTTTCAAAACTATATAAACTTCCGAAAACTTGAAAACACAGCATCTTTTATTCGGGTCAGCGACATGTCACTGCTCGGGCAATGATATGTATTCCCAAGTCCCAACCTTCACTTTGTTTTTATCTAGCCTCTAGCATGCAGCGACCAAAACTGAAGATGACAGTAGTTATAGTAGTTATAGATGATAAATCTATAAGTTTACAGTGGAGTTTACGAGAGCTGCAACTGCCGGTTACCGCTTAATAACCGCTCAAGACAGCGTTAATTGGGCGTCAACTTCCGGTGATGCAGTGACAGAACTCCGATCACGCATGTACTATTTTTCCAGCGTCAGGCAAGCGGCAACCAATGACAACGCATATTCGAGTTCATCACTCTATGAAATTTGCCCTTGACCTAAACACCGGAAGCAGAAACCTATCCAGAGTAAATAGCATCGACACTCTGATTGGACGCTGCGCCTGTGCCGCTTGGTCAAATAGTGCATACAGCGCCGGCTCACAGTGGCACTGTGCCGCTGGATTGACGGAAGTTGACACCCATTTGAGCGGCACAGACAGCGGTGCCGCTTGTGTAAACGCCCCCTTTGGCGCCGTTTACCGCTGTCGCCCTAATGTAAACTCGCTACACTGGTGCAATGGCTGTGGTGTAGGTACTAGCATTAACTCATCTACGAGTTGCTGCTCTAAAATTAAAATTGCTGTTTTCACAAACGATGTCATTTGGTAACAAATAATATCCATTTTAATAATTTTTATTGCCATTTCATTATCGAAATGAAATGTTACCAAAAAATAACTTCATTAAAACAAAATGCTTTACTTGATATTGAAAAAAAGACTTCTGCCGTTGTGCGGTTCGACATCTGGGAAGACGGAACTGACAGCAAGAGAAGATTCCGTGGTTAAAAGCTACCCTACTAAATAATGGGCGTTTGTTGTTCGTAAAAATTGTTTTATAAAATGCTTGTGACACTCCTCGGTTAAAACATTATTATCACTTACAAAGCTTCCAAACATCACCAGTAGCATGCATGCTTTTTCTGGCTAGCTTTTGGATCCTCTCCAGTTTAATTTTTGATTTAAAAAACTATCTCACAAGGGGGCCTGGGTGGGTCCTGGACCTCTATAAGCACCGTTTGGAATAGGCAAGATAGTTCAGAACAAATCATTCCAAAGCCCCGGTTTCAAACCCAAATGTCAGTGTATCAGTACTAGTCAGAGTTTCACTTGTATTCTTTGTAGAAATATAATAACAATAGAATAATCATTGAAATACTTGTATTTTAAATCCGATAAACAAAAATGGATAAATAAAACAGCTTTTTAATGGTCCCATCATCTATTGCTTGATTGGATAATCAGTCAGCACTAACTTGTACTACAACTGTTTAATGACTTTCCCCTTTTTTCCCAGCAACTCGCTTGAATTCCTCCATGTTAACAGTGGCAACCGGTGACCCAATCACAGCGAATCGATCAATACGAGTAGTCTCCTCACCACCTTGGTTATTTGCTACAAAGATTGTGATGCTATCCACATTTTGAAACTTGACATACTTTAGCAATACCAGATTGTTATCTTTCATATCCTCGGGAGCAAGTTCAAACTTCTGCACACCTTCCATGCCCTCCGCAGCATCAAACGAAGGGGTATTTGGCAGGTTCGCGAAAACCTTGATATCTTTTGGAGCTTGGTTTCCCTGTGCAGCGATGTACAGAGAATGAACCTTGACTCTCTGAGTGAAAGCCATGGTAATGAGGAGCTGCTCATCACAATCTGATTCAAGATATCCATCTCCTGCAGCCAAGGCATGCTCTAACACATGATCATCTGATTGATTGAGGCATTCAGTTCTGCTTTTGTCTAAAATCTGAGTGAGGTTAGCCTGGTTACTGGGGAGTCCCTCGATCTCCTCTCCAGCAGGGGGTTCTGCAACTGTTCCCGCATACTTCTTTACCATCGCCTCCAAACTCTCCTGGTTTCCACCTGCATGACAACAAAAGAATAATATAATTTATTTCTTGTTAGACACGAAATGTATAAGGAGTAGTAAACAACTAACTCCTCCAAAGACTCAATACGCTAATATGTGTAAAAGGTTCCTTCACATGTTTCACAGCCATTGGTTTCCACCTTCCAAGACTATTTTAATTTACAGTTCAGTCTCTCGATCAACAGTGCAAATACCTCTTGACAAACCAGTTACACTAATCTAGTCAAACGATATAGGCGGATTTTATCAGAGAAACATCAACATGTTCTGACCTAACTTGTGTAGCTATATCACCTAGATACCCACATCAAACAGTCTCAACCGGTGCATGATGAGCCCACAGCCGAGACTATTCATCAATTTCCATTTTCCACATGTTTGCTCTATGGTCTACTTAGGCGGGCGGGGGGGGG
>Ga0224511_10001043_pt1 | contig 15702 bp, 5 predicted proteins | sample SF_May12_sed_USG_2_FD_169988 | JGI IMG/M metagenome (GOLD analysis project Ga0224511, IMG submission 169988) | Sediment microbial communities from San Francisco Bay, California, United States - SF_May12_sed_USGS_8_1 | ecosystem: Environmental > Aquatic > Marine > Sediment | place: USA...
AGTCTTACTGCTGGAAAAGAAACGCCCTATATATAATGTTGGTTGTGTTTACAAAAGATTTCGATATGCGTTGTGATGGATACGAGTACGAACACATAACTTGATTTGACAGTAAAAGCCTTGCTTTAATACATGTATAATTATATATTTTTTTCTCTATGAGATATTTTTTAAAAACGTAAATCATTTAAAATGCCTTTTTGTGACGTAAGCCCATTATTAAAAAACTGGTTTACCAATTAAGTCAAGAACTTTACAAGCACAATGTGTATGATTGTATGGGGGAGGGGTTTGTGGAGTGTTGTTGTTCGCCACACATATCATGACCTTTTATCTGAGACGCAATATTGGCCTATTTAAGTGAGGTCTGCGACCGGCCGACATATAGCTGAGCTGTTGCACTAGAAGCTTCACCATGGGCCTTACAACATGTAAGTAAACACATTATGTGTATCGTTAGTTTAAAGTTTACATATGACCGTGTCACGATAACGAAACGGTGTTCATATATACAGTAGAAAGTGCTTTTGTCTTCAAAATCACATTTACCTTTCTCATGCTGTTTAAAAAGTCAAACAGTTATATACTGTTTTTAATTTATTGATTTTAGAAAAAATGGGCTAGTTATATTGATATTACATGTACATAAACGATACCGTGTCCTAGCACAAAGAACTGGACATAATTACGCAATTGACATACCTCTAGGCACAACCTTTTATGGTCTTGAAATAAAAAGTACAGTCTTGTGCTCTTTACCTCTTATTCAATAAGGTAGATATGATTGTATAATTATGTCGTGTACAGACACGAAGACAGTCCTAGTTATGCCTAAGCATTCTAGGAAAAGCTCCATTAGTCCGTAGGTAGATAGATAGATAGATAGTAATATGAACGGATCAGTTTTACAAGCGGCGTAAATATATAGCAAGTGTACACACAATGCACTTTTCGCACACCCCCTGTTCTTTGCAGGGTAATATCACGCCTAATAATAAACCTTTGTCGTGTCTATAATTGGTCGGAAAGCCACCTGCTGGTCTTAACCCTTCCTAAAATCGGACAATATTTGGCTGTATATCATAAAACAACTAAATTTAAGGGAAGGAAAACTGATTAAATCTGTGTTTAAAAGAGTGCTATATATGGTAATATGCATGTGACGCTTATTTGAACATGAACTCTTTTTTTTCTGGATTGTGTTTTTGTGTTTCAGATATTTTAGCTGTTCTTGTTGCTAACACGTTCAGGACAGGTAATCATACGTTACGATTTCTAATCAAATTAATATGTTACTTTTAAACAACCCTACAACGTAAGTGACGCAATGACCATGCAGGCATTTGAGGCATATTTTAAAGTTCCGGGCAAAAATAAAATAGGGCATGCTATTTGTCCGTTCTTGTATTATTTGCCCTCTATCTCTGACGACACGTTCAGAGTATACAGAATAATGTGTTTCCCATCTCAAGACAGTTCGTAACTTCATTTATACTTGTACATTTGCACCGAGCTACTTAAGAAAATGGTTTTACCCGTGAAGAGGTAAAAATAAATCGCTTCTTACACACCGTTTAAGCCATTTAACATTTTTACAATGGCAATATATTACATCCATCTAGCTGTTGAAAAGCTGAAGTTGAAAAAACAACATAATTTTGACTACATTTACATAGTTTCAAAAACAGTATTCCTCGCAATACTCGACTTATGATTATTTCCGTCAAGATAATTTAAATCCATCAACGCGATAAACCCAGAGCCACTGCATTTCTGGTGGACGGAATGACGCACATATGCACAGACACACAAACAGCTACATGTAATCACAAAGGTGGCGGCTATGTCCAACCCACCGCCGCGTTTTCGATCTCAATGTCATATTTTCCTATTCTGTGGTGTGGATGCAGTTGGAATTAGTAAACTTAAATGATGATGACAAAGTGAAATAAAGCGAACACAAGACAGACGCAAAACACATGAACATTTAATAAGACCTAACCGTAGTACTTTATTGTCTATATGCATGATTGAATTTTTATCCAACACACACATTTCTCATAAGGCCTACATATTGCGTTTTCACATGATATTGAAGGCACTTGTGGTGTGGTGCAATTATTAGTGTATGTATATGTGCTTTGTAAAACTACTTGATAAAACTGATTTAGTTTGAAAAAAAGCAATATTATTGAACATTTGCCAAGACGACATCACGGCGCTGAATACACGCGGGATGAAAACGCACCTCTGGTGTGACTGCTGAGCTTTCGAAGTGTTTCAAGAACTTAAAATATAATTTTGGTATACAACAGGCCCGTTTACACCGCAATAACTTGAAACAATTCATGACCGCTTGTCACCGTTGATGACTTACAAATGACGTTAGTGTCGACAGGAATGATTTTCACAGACGACATCACATATAAAATAAGGTAGTTACAATAGTTTTGCACCAGCCCTCGATATGCTCGGCCACCGCTTATGGTCCCTCCTACCACTCCTAAAGTGTTGAGCTGCTCACAATATTGCGAGCGGTGATGAGCGGGCAATTGTCCGATTCGTAAAGTTCAACACCGCTCTAAAAACGTCCAGTCAAACTGAGTACCGCTAAGTTAAAGACGCTTGGCATCGCTAGGCTAACGCGGAAATCTTGAACGCTGGACCACCGCTGCTTCGCCAGCTTTTCCCTGGCTGTAATTGAACGTTGCACAAACGTTGGTAGAGCCAACACGGGATTGCTGGATCGAAGCGGGACCAGAATTAGGCTTTAAATACTGGGATAAATGGACTAGGATCCTATTTAGAATCGAGCTGCCGTTGAGTGCAGCCTCATTCACATCGTATTTGCGCAAAGTAACAGTATGACGTTACTACTATGAATGCTGAGAGACTTGCTTTGAGAGTGGTGCACTAGTCCAGCAGCAAAATCAGAACCTTATCAGGTTGCAACAAGCAGTTGACAGAAGGAGAAGTAAGAAGAAGGGGAGACAGAGTTGTGTGGTCAGACAAAGGATACTGAGTAGCCCTATACTATCGACTTCTATCAAACATCTACCAGAACTTCTTTCAAAGCAGTCCGTTCAACCCCGTAGTTAAAAGCGGTTTGCCGCAAAACCAACTTAAATACCCCGCCGAGTCAACGCTCGTATGTGCAAAACGCTGCTCTATCAACGCTCGCATCACCGCTAAAGCAACGCTCGCTACCACCCGCTACCGTTACACCAACGCTATAGCAACGCTGGCTTCAGCGGTGCAACGCTAAGGCAACTCCCGTGTTTTAGGTAGTGTTTCCATTTTTGCGTAGTGACCTGCGTTGTTGCAATTCGGTCTCCTCTCCCTACCGTTGAAGAACCTTCCAACAAAGTTCGGGCGGTGTGACCGATGCTTAAAGGAAGAATAGCAATTTTACCTAATAAATTATGATTGCCTTCTCGAGTTGTTGACCACTAGGCTTTGTTTGTTTTGTGTAGTTATATTTTTCTGGTCCTCAGGGATCATGGAGTAAACCTGTATGTTGTTTACATTTGAAAATGGGATTCCTCTCATGCGCTATGGGGCGTCAGTGGTGTGGCATCATTCATTGCTACTGATGAACAGTTTTTATAAAACCGAAGCTGCTGTTTTCACGTGCAGGCTATGCTTCCTGAGGGTTTTCCCTTTCATCAGTTTTATTTATGTACAACAAACTCACTTAACGTAAACACTAAACACATAGTTATTGTTTCAGCCAAGGGCCTGCAATGTTATAACTGCTCTAATGTTAGCGACCCGTCAACATGCGAGTCCATCGTGACCTGTCAAATTAATGAGGTTTTCATTTTGTATTCTTTGCGAAAATGTTCCCTTTTTGCTTGCATGTACAGGTAATCGTACTTTATCAATTTGATGTTTAATAAATACTACGTCAGCTTAAACTTGACAGATCCTTCATCAAAAAGAGAGTAAGAATGTTTAACCTTTTCAATATATACTTTGAACTTTAAATCTGTGAGGGTAATATGGCACCTAACTAATATAACTTACACCAGTTTAAATGTTGTAGGCATGTTTTGTGAACGAAGTCCCCGCCATTCACGGTCTGTTTGACATGGGCTGCAGTTCTAACCAGGTTTACATTCTTTTGAATTATAAATATGTATAGTTCTAATATTTGCAAACACGCTTTAGACAATTGTTATGCATAATTATTGTAATGAAGATCACAAACAACAAAACAGTGATGATGTGAAACATACATAGTTTTAAATAAAACTTATTTGCAAACATTTTGATCCCTATGATCCCTTCTCATGCATAGAACTAAAAAGTGTTTAGCTGTTAAGAAAGTGACAAAATTTTGAATAATATATCACAAAAAACACCCTACATCACAATCGCACGTGCGCCGATACCATTTCAGGTATGTTCATTTAACAACCCGTCTCCAGGAATCGTTGGAAGAAGTGTACATGGACGCCAGGCAGGATGCCACGAATAATGCTCAAAGGATCTTTGTAACAACCACCTCTGCCAACATTCCTTACGTAAGTAGAAGTTTGTAACAATGGTGGCAACTATTTGAGAAGGTTTACACAAATATTGTATACATCATCGTTGTTTCCGTTTTTATACTTATGCTTTCATTTAAAACATGTTGCTTTGACATAGTATTCCTATGCAGAACAGTTTAGGCGTTTTTTACTTTGTAGCGACGGACTGTAGAGACGATCCCGCTGTAGATTGTGCTCACATGAATACCTTGTTTGGAATTTGCGGTGATGTGAACCACGCCAAGGTTGTGTGTCCCCGCTTTTGCAAGCTTTGTAATGTGGGTACGTGCATTATAATAATGTATTATTACATTATAATCAGTAAATTTTACAGGACGGTTGAACTTTTTATATTGCCTGTTGATGTTATACAAGACAATATCAGTCCGGAAATAACGTTGAGTGGTTCGTGTAATGCTTTTTACTAAATTGTAATAACAATTCATACCGTATTCAGTTGATATCCTAATGTTGTTATGGTTAGTCGATGGCCATTGGAGTTCATGGTCTCTGTGGAGCGCGTGCGACGTCACATGTGCTAATGGAACGCAAATACGCACTCGCAGTTGCACAAATCCAAAGCCTGAACATGGCGGCCTGAACTGCACAGGGTTGGACAGGGAAACCATGGTCTGCTCCCTAAACCTATGCCCGGGTAATTTTAACGTTATTTGTTAGGGTAGAGATACATAGCGAAATGGTACTTTTAAGTAACATTACAATATTTTACTATTTCATTACAATATTATTGCTAGTTTTTGAACATGACAAATTGACTTTTTTGGGCTGTTTTGAGGCATTTAGCTTTGTATCTCTGCCTTACCTTTATAGCGCGTGTTCGGTAGATGTACATGCACATATTGTTAATATAATTTTTATTATAACCTTTCTGTAGCGAGATAACGAGCTGAATTCTTTATGTGACAAGTGTAAATACGCGTTTTTAAATATTTACCTACACTACATTTATCGATTCCGGCTGTGTTTGCAGATAACTGGGTCACCAATGTACATTATCAGTTTACCAATTTGCAATGAATACATTAGAACATGCCGGAATCAGATCATAAAATAAATAAACTAATCAGACAAACAAAACAAGGACAAGTCGTTCAGTTGTTTTCGATCAAGACAAATTATGAAACGGAATTTACTTAAATGTATCTGAATAAAAACAAGAAATGTCTATAAAAAAAGACAAACGGCGTCGGATTAAAAAAGGAAGAAAATATAACACAAGGACTTGTATACATAAATCTTACACAGTAAACAGAACTTTTAAAATGAATATTGTCATGTGGACAGCTATATCGGCCAACCTTGTTAGAAAGTAAGTAATGTTTTCAAATTCCATTAAGGAGATTCATTATTTTTGTAATGACTCACCGAGGCAAAAAAATTGCAAGTCTTATAAATCTTGTACACATAGCACATGCTCAAGCCAATAACATTTAATTAATGGGAGTTTCAAGTCAAAAGTTATATAATCTCTACTAGACAAATGAGCTCATAGCCGCAAACATAGACTACAATACGTACATATAATTTATTAATAAAATAAATGTTTTATTGTTCCAGGTTTTAATAAAATTCATTACTTATAATAGTAGAATTTAAACCTCTTAGATTCAATTAAATTCCAGAGTTATATCTGACATTCTGCAAATTTTACAGCACAAACCTATTTCATGACTCAGAGTGGAAATCCCGGAATTGAGACGTGGTGAGGCGAACCTAATAATTATTGGGAAATATGTCGGATTTTTACTATATACCGGTTCACATGTGGAGACGTAATTTATTATTATTTATTATTTTTCCATAAAATATTTTGTTTGACACGTAACTGTATATTGTTTTGATATAAAAACACATCAGAAAGCAATACCCCAAAAAATAATCTAAGAACGAAGCAAAATGTCGTAAAACATTTGCATTACAATAGTGTGGCCTCTATTTTTCGCGCGTACCAGGTTCATCCAATCGAAAACGGGATTTTCTCTTGGTTCCGCACACGTCATTTTCAGTGTTTATGAAATCATCCAATAAAACAGCGGATTACTGAAATCCCAGACAGACGTCATTCTACAGAAATGTAGGTCAATATCCATCTTATTCAGCTACGCCGAAAAAATACAGTTGTACTAAATTAGTTTCATTATAATATCATTAAGGTCTATTTTAAATAACTTTTAGTATGTATCTATTTGTTTCCAGTCCATGGCGGCTGGTCTGGCTGGTCATTATGGGGTGGTTGTTCGGTCACGTGCGGTGGGGAGCTCGAGTCGCGCATGCGTACTTGCACAAACCCCAAGCCAGATCGCTTCGGTGACAACTGTTACGGTGACTACCATGACTACCGTATCTGCGCTCGGCAACCATGTCCTACGAATTTCACGAGTGGTAACGGATATACACACTTTCAAACATTTAAATGAGTAAATAACACAGTCAATTCATATGACTTCGCTTAAAGTTGAGATAGTTTGACGTATCAACGTTAGAGTCGTTTTGGAGATCATTGATTGTGCGATTACCGTGACTACAGTTCACTACGTAGCTCGCATCTGTTGTTAATGAGGATAAATATACTTTTATAATAACTTAAGGTACGACCTTTGTAATGGACTATAAAGGATACACATTTGTATTTTTTATCAAAATATAAACAAGATGTTTTAATTAAAATATGATATATATTTTGCTTCAACTTTTCAACGGTTGAAAATTCTTTTAAAAAATGCAAGTTACCTTTATTTGCTTAAATTAAATTGAAGAGAAGTAATTTTACACCTTATTATCTCCCTTTAAAATGAATACAACGACAAATTTCAATCTTGTTTATAATATCAAAAAAGAAAAAACTGGAAAGCGGTCCGGTGGATCGTCTGTATATTTTATAATGACTTAAGTTATTATTTTAGTGGATTCAACATTTGTTATGCTTTTTCAAGATAGTTATATTGCGCACAACACTTTTATTGTATTGAAGCTTATTGATTTCAACCAGGGTAAAAAACTGTTTAACCACGCAGACAATATAATATCGTTCAGTACCTTCGATTTAATATCCATTTTTTAAAAAGCAGACTCAACTACCTTTTGTGTCATGATGACGTTAAGTGCATAAGTAGCATTATGATAACATGCCCGTAAAATTTTGTTTAATCCGTGCACTACCGTCCGGGTACCGGCAGGCGAACAAATACACCGGTCGGTCACCGTTCAGTACCAGCTGGACATAAGCCGTTGTTTTAAATACATGTTGAATTAGCTTATCACTGAACAAACTAACACGACAACACTATTTGTCTGTTGCATTTATTAAGGGGGAGAGTCAAGGCGAAACAGCCAACTGCAGTCCAAAAAAGTTGTTTATCATGTTCTAAAACTAGCTATCATATTTAAATAAAATAAGTGAAATATTGTTATGTTACCTAAAACGTATCATTCTTTAAAAATGAAACATAGCAACAATTTGTAATAATGTCGTTATTGAGCCAAACCAATAGTTATACGCGTGTCAGCAGAACTATAAATATACTGAGAGCACACCTTTCGCCGTATTTAACTGCATGCATAAAAGGAGGTCATCTTAGAGTTTCATCGGTAAAACATCAATAGTTTGTCCAAAAAATACAAATCAATTTTAGTTAATAATTTTGTATACGTCCTACTTTCTAACCTTTTCTTTTTTTGAAAACCTAGCTATCCTATTGAAATTAAAAAAGTAAAATAGTGTATATTACCTCCAATTTGTCATTAAATAGCCAAAGCAGTAGATTTTACGCCGGCCAGCAGAACTCTAAATATACTAAGAGCATAAATTTCACACTTAGCCGTATTGAAATTCAGACATTAACGGAGGTCTTCTTAGAGTTTTATTAGTGAAACATCAATAGATGTTCAAAAAGTAAGGTTTCAAAATAACACGTAAACAAAATGTTAAAACAACATTGATTTGCCTTTTTGGACAAACTATTGACGTGTTACCTATGAAACTCTAAGATGACCTCCGTCGATGCATGAAGTTAAATACGACTAAGTGTGAAAGGTGTGCTCTCAGTATGTTTAGAGTTCTGCTGGCCGGCGTAAAACGTATTCTTTTGGCTAGATAATGACTTATTACAAATAGTTGTTATGTTTAATTACTAAAAAATGATACTTTTGAGGTAACATAACAATATTTTCACTTATTTTGTTTCAATACGATAGCTAGTTTTTGAACAGGATAAATGGCTTTTTGGTCTACTTTTGGCTATTTCGCCTTGCCTCTCCCCCCTCAAGGCAATATTTATGAAATACTTTGTAGAGAGACGTTTGAATATGGTTATGTTACGTCAAACGGAATGTTTAAAAAATCAACAAAAAACCAACGCATTGTGTGTTGTCTTTTAACACTTTCCATCATATATGCCAAAATATCGATGCCCAGTGCTTTTTGTTAGTATGTTGTGTTTAGATATACAATGTGCATTGCACATGCCCAAACCTGTATATCTCAATTTCGACTTCCAATAGATCATTGTGTCTCACTACAATAGTTCGCTGATTTAACAGTTATTCATTAAAAATTAGTTGAACTTTAAATCATGGAGAAATATGTAGAATATTTTTATTTAATTTAAAGACGCTATTCAATAATCAATGACTGTGCTCCATATTGGTTCTATGGCGAGCTTTTTGTGCCAAGGCGTGTTCCGATTATGCGGCCTTTCATCCCAGCACATAGGCCTAAATTAAAATTAAGTTTGTTTGCCCTTTACCGAACGACCCGAAAATATCCCGCCGACTCAAAAGATTTTATTGGAAAAAGAAGTATTGTTTTTTTTATTGGACACGACCGTTCATAGTATTACTTTTTATAGTATATCTACCGAGACAGTTGCATTAAAGTTGTCAGAAACTTGGAAATCAATGCTATTTCTAGACAGATATTGTGTAAACTTACTAGTCAGTCTTGTTAAACTTAGATTTATAAACTATATAAGTATTAGAGATTGACCTTTATGTCAGATCTTTAAATGGTGGGTTTACTAGCCAGTCTTGCAATGGATTTATAAAATATATCATAGATCTACCTTTATGTCGGGTCTTTTAATTACGAATCAAGTACAAGTTAACTTCTGATTTTGGATCATTTTTTAATGATACATAGTAGTCTTAAGCACTTTACAGCCTTTTTCCAATTTTCTGTCCCTCTTTTTGGGGATATAAACTGTTTTGATTTTAAGGCATTATTGAGTTCTTTGACTTACTTGTGTAGTCATATTTTTCTGGTCCTCAGGGACCATTGACTGTTTGTTTATATTTGAAAATGGAGTTCCGCTCATGCGCTAGGGGGCGTCAGTGGTGTGGCATCTTTCATTACCACTGATGAACAGCTTCAATAAAACCGAGGCTGCTGTTTTCTCATTCAGGCCTTGTTTCCTGAGGGCCTCCCCTTTCTTCAGTTTAATATAACTTACTACAGCTGGTGTGAAGTGCCTGTGTGGCGGCTGTAAAATGTCGCCCCGTATTTCATCATTGTGTAGTCATATTTTTCTGGTCCTCAGGGACCATTGACTGTTTGTTTACATTTGAAAATGGAGTTCCGCTCATGGGCTAGGGGGCGTCAGTGGTGTGGCATATTTCATTACCACTGATGAACAGCTTCTATAAAACCGAGGCTGCTGTTTTCTCATTCATGCCTTGTTTCCTGATGGCTTCTCTTTCTTCAGTTTAATTTATAAATAATGTACTTGGTCTGTATTGATCAACAAAAAGTAATGTACAACTTCTTTATAAATTAAAATGACTATTAAACATTTCAATTTTCATCAAGAACTAAAGCAAACGTGACACACAATGTCACATAACTCTAAAATTCTCGCGCGCTCGCTACGATCGCGCCTCTCGGGGTCATTTAAGCATTTATTGACATAAACATTGATTTCCGAATATCGAAAAATAGGATCTTCTTAATGTAAATGAAATTGCCAAAAAATGTTGTTTTGTTGTTAAACGGTACGCAGTACGTGAGGCCAAAACATGGCGGTACGCAGTACGCAAGGCCGAAATAGGGCGACACGCAGTTCGCAACGGGGTGTCACCCGCATGGTAATGGATTGTGGTACATGTATTATCATTATAAGGTTTAGGATTTCAGGTCAAGTATATCATAACAGCAACTTTTTGTTAAAAAAATAAATGCCCCTCCCCTTTTTTTGACCATTCATTACTTTCTTAAAAGTGTTTTTGTTAACGAGAAAATACCTCTATAGGTTAAAGACATTGGCTGCTTGAATTAGCTGCATTGTCACTGTATTTGCCATATCCCTTGTTTTTTATTCTGGCTTGGTAATGGAAATAATTAATGCATTTTGTTTTGTTTAAATATTTTGTCCAAAAATGTTGAGAAATTGTGAGATTTTTCCATAGCGCGAAACTACAATCGGAAATACTTGGCCAAATCCGCCTAATTGGCGATCGTGCCTCGGATGTATCAGGTGGAAGGATATGTCTAACCCAAAACGCCTACGCTGAAATATAGTTCTTACGGAAACCTACGAAAGCCGTTCGGCAATTACGAACGTATCATGATTTAAAAATAATCACTATTATATTCTATTCTAGTCTATTCTGTTATATTCCTATATGAACATCTTGAACAACACGCAATCAGAACAACTCGGCCAATTCCGCCTTACCGGCGATCGTGCAAAGTATATAGCATATAAATATAGCAATCAATACACAGATGGTTACGTCACTATGTGAGAAGTAATCCAAAATTCAATATGGCGCGCCCCTACGTACATCAGAGAGATGGTGTGGTGTAGCCCACAGTCCGATGAGTTAAGATTGCGAGAAACTAGTTGGCCACAGTAAGGCCTAAATTAAAAAAATTATTTGTTTGCCCTTGACCAAGGCCTAAATTAAAATTAAGTGTGTTTGCCCTTTACCGACCGACCCGAAAATATCCCGCCGACTGAAAAGATTTTATTGGAAAAAAAAGTATTGTTTTTTTATTGGTCACAACCGTTCATCATATTACTTTTTATATTAGATCTACCGAGACAGTTGCAGAAAAGTTGTAAGAAACTTGGAAACCTATGCTATTTCTAGACCGATATTGTGTTTACTAGTCAGTCTTGGATTTATAAACTATACTAGAGATTGACCTTTATAGTCAGATCTTTAAATATTGTGTTTTCTAGCCAGTCTTGCCTTGTAATTATAAACTATATCATAGATCGACCTTTATGTCGGATTTTTCAATTACGAATTAAGTACAAGTAAACTTCGGTGTTTGGATCGTTTTTGGTAATATATAGCAGTCTTAAGCACTTTACGTCCTTTTTCCATCTTCTGTCCCTCTTTTTATATAAACTGTTTTGATTTGAAGGCATTACTGAGTTATTTGGCTTAATTAAAAAATAATGTACTTGGTCTGTATTGATCAACAAAAATAGGAAATTAACAAGCAAACACACCCAAATTTAACGTTTGCAAGAATGATAGTACATGTGCAGGCAACATACTGTCATTTTATCTTCTTTATGTATTTAACCAAAGTCAGAATAACAACTACTTTTTGTTAAAAAAATAAATGCCCCCTCCCCTTTTACACATACTTGGGACTGTCTTGCACTCTCCTTTCATGTGAATGTTAGTGTTTATGTTAAAAGAGGATAGATGTAAAAGAGGATAGATGTAAATGTGAATAAAAACCAACAACCAAATATGCAACAAAATACATACGTTTAGTAAGCTGTCTACATATACAAACCAAATATTTAGATCTACAAGCATGCAAGAAGTTAGCACATGGTGGGGTTAATGCGTTCGATGACTACATGTGTACCAGTGTGAACGTGAAAAAAATGAATAAGCTATATAGTGAACGAAAATAATAAAATATGCTACACAGTACAACATATAAAAGTACAATATTTATACATTTTACTATGCTACATGTATATTTACATTCTATGTATTTACTGGTTAAAGTAACATGTTGAAATAATAGAACATTAAATAAATAAATATAATTTATAAATATTATATACATGTACCAACAAATTGTTTTGCCCGATCAACCTTTTTTTAAGGAATATTGCTTGAAAAAAATAAAACATTTTTTCCGACCGACCGACCCAACCTAAAAAAGGGTCGGTAAAGAGTAAACAAAGTTTTTTTTTAATTTAGGCCTTACGTCCTTTATTTTTTAACAATAAAAATCTGTAGTATTCTGGTAATTTCGAAATGTCATCAATATTATAAAGACATTAGTGTTAAGTAAGTGTTTTAAAAGGTTTTTGAAGTTTTGTAGTCGAGCAAAATAAAATGGCGTATTTAAGGGGGAGGGGCAGTCGCAATGGCCAAAATGCAGCCCAAAATAGTCATTTTTAATGTTCAAAAACTAGCAATCATAATGACATAAAATAAGAAAAATATTGGTATGTTACCTCAAATCCACCATTCTTTAGAAATAAAACATAAAATTTATAGTTAATTAACCACTGATTAGCAATCACATTGGATTTTAGGTGGTAAATCAGAACTCTAAATATAATGAGAACATACAGTGAACTCGATAGTTTCGGGTCATCGACAGTTCTGGGTCACCATCGCATAAACATTTTTGTTTTTCCAGAATGTCAAAGTATACCGATTTATTAATTATCCAGACATTTTCCCAAATTTATTAGCTGCTTGAAATTTGTTGTTGGTTGTCAAATGTTGATTTACTGACGTCGTGATCAAGAAACGCTTGACTGCACCGCTTTCATAAAGTGAAAATACCAGTAAAAAGTTTACATCCCACTTCTGAAACATTCATTCAAAGTCATAATTTCAGCAAAACATGTACATTTTACATATAGATTTGTAGAGCATTAACCAATGACCATTATTCTATAAAGATTTTTTATTTTGTCGATTTTCCTTATAGCATGCTGATACTTTGACCTAGTTCACGTACGACAGTTCCGGGTCAGTCGTACGGACTTCCTAGAAAATAACTATTTTGTAAAAACGATTAGGCTTTTTAACAATTTATTACATTTCTTTAAAATGTGATGAGATATAGTGTCAAAAACTAAAACAATGTCTAGTGTTGAACTTGTTTATTCTTATTTTCATTATTCTTTTTGTTTTGTTCTCAATGCAATAGGTAATTGACGGTGTTATAATAAGGTCGTCTTTTACATGTCTTTTGTTTATTGTGAAGTAAAAGTTTGGTATAAAATGTCTTGTAAGAAAAAACAGCTGTTATTTGATGTTTTCATTGTTTATATGCCCCATGATAACAGAAAATAAACATTTATTACGTGACCCGCAACTGTCAAATTTACATCATGCCGTTACACTTTAGAGATAATGATTTACAAATTAAAATATTTCATGAATTGTATCAAAGTAAAGAGGAATAATTTGTTAAACAGTAAATAGCATTCTGCTTTTCCAGACATTTTAGTTTTAAAGAGACAACCTACGTTAATATCTTTACTGACCCGGAACTGTCGAGTTCGCTGTACCTTTCACACTTAGCCGTATTTCACTTCATGCGTTACCGGAAGACATCTTAGAGTTTCAGAATGAAAACATCAATAATTTGTCTAAACAGATCAATCAATTTTGGTTCAAAGTTTTGTATACGTTCTTCTTTGTAACCTTTTCAATTTCTCGACATTACATGTTAATATTATGTTGCGCGAAAAAGCATATTTTCGTACTAAAACATTACAATAATTTCCTTGTACTGTTTTTTTCAGAAAAGATAGCGTTCCACGCATCTTTGTCATCAGACATACGTGGAACCACTGTTGGGCAAACGATCGTCTTCAATCAGGTGGACACGAACCTTGGTGTATTCACTGCTCCAGTGGCAGGAACATATGTTTTTTCGCTGACATTTTTCTTGTACTATGGTAGTTCATCATATTCTACTGATGGGTACTTAGAGATCATTATAAACAGTGTTGTTAAATTGTCTGTATATCAGGAAAATAATGGTTTAAACAGTCATGGTACGGGGTCAGGGACAACAGTGTTGTTGTTGACAAAGGGGGATGAGGTGCATGTTAGTGCGGAAAGAAGTAGAATGCATATTGTTGGATACAGTAAAAGTTTTTTTTCTGGGTTTATGCTTTGGTAACCATCTATCCAAACATCACACTTTAAAAGCAATGATTTTATTAACTAAAAACTTAAATATAAGAGCAAATAATTTCCCAGCTCCATGTTATCATTTTTGTTGCAATGTTGTTATGTCAGTTGTATTCCTTTATGTTGGGAGAATTTTAATTTTCATAGCAATTCATAGACATTAAAAAAGTTTTATCAGAGATTAATAATTTTATCATTATTTATATTTACTACAATACAAATGTCCAACGTACGTGTAATTGCATGAATTAAATACATTATTATGAAACATGATAAATTGATTAAGTAAATGTTAAATTAGCCGACATTATTTATGTTTATCTTTGTTTTAGTTTAGTGCTGTCTGTCTAATAAGCAATGTTTACCATATTTAAGCAACATATACTTTTATTCTTGTTTATTCTTTATATTCAACTGTATTTTGTTACAAAACTATATATCAATAATGAATCTTGTAAAATTTAAGCTGTATTAATGTTACAACTCAGGGGTCTTGGAAACAAAGACTTTTTCCGGTTGATATGTTTATTACACTATGTACAGATTCAATCGTTCTGCTGGACGAAGCTTGGGGGTACTGCACACGCCGACTGCGTCCACAACATGCAGACCTCACGATACTCCCACAATACAAACGCCCTATAAAGATATTTACATGAGGGCAATAAAACGACATAATACTTTGTACTGTGTAAAATACTTGTACATAATTACCGTACATCTCTTTAATAGATATTAAATAGCATTATCACACAGTTTTGATACAAGAAACACATCTGCTGTCAAGTTTACAATAAAGGTAAATAAACAATATACATGGCAAAAATACAACAAAACTACTTACAGAGAATATGCTTATCGTGGCTCACTTACACTTTCACACGTGCTGGTATACGGTTGCTGGTGCTGTTGTAAAGGAAGGTGTCATTATTTATATGCATACAAGTTATTTGAACATTTCAGTGACCAATTGAGTATATTTCAAGAGCTCAAGTTTCGATCCAAATATCTGCCAAAA